>Ga0153946_1000448_pt1 | contig 18078 bp, 17 predicted proteins | sample TSNJ030MetaG_FD_104751 | JGI IMG/M metagenome (GOLD analysis project Ga0153946, IMG submission 104751) | Attine ant fungus gardens microbial communities from New Jersey, USA - TSNJ030 MetaG | ecosystem: Host-associated > Fungi > Mycelium > Unclassified | place: USA: New Jersey, Wharton State... | reverse complement strand
TTTTCTTTTCTTTTCCTTTCTGGACTTACTACACAAGGATGGAGCATGAGAAAGTATCACATAACTAAGTGTCACAGAGTCACAGGGTTATGAGTCACAGTCAGGTGACTTCACATGACTAAGTCACATGGGAACCATGGGAAGATAGTGCACAGACCATGTAGTAGTTGTATAAGTAGTATAGGAAATTTAACAGAAACTCCATTGAGTTCTTCTTGTCAACTCGGACTAGGAGTGTGATTAAGTTGCCTCAGGCTAAGTCACTACACAGGGGAATCCAATGAGGAACTCTATTGAGTTCTTCCTGAACAACCACCTTGGTTGAGCTCTAAGTCCTCATGACTTCACACTAACACAGGAATTCAACCCTCCTGACCTTGAAAAGGTCTGCTCAGTTTATCTATTGTGATTGTGTAGCAAGTTGCTCAGCCATTCTTCCATGGTCCCTTCTTTTCACCTCTGCAGTTTGGAAATTACTTGGTTGGTTGATTACAGAGCTGGGATTTTGAGATTTGATCAGAAATCACCAATGGACCCTGCATATTTCAAATTCATCTCACCTTGTGTCAATCCTTAATGCCATACACACATGATCAATACCAGATTTGCAATATACCCTATGGAGGTTTCGTCAGTGAGATCATCCATGATAGTCTTTGTTTTCTCTGCTATACCATCCTAGACTACAGTATTCTTTGTGCTTTTTAGAATTTGGGATCTAGATGCTGGAGGCTTCTACCTGGTTTCTGATGCAGTCACTCAGAAGATGTCATTCCATATCAGGAATATCTGTTTGTCAAAAAACAGGGCTCTATTACACTAAATGATCTGCTCCAGAACGGAGCACTTACGCTTGGGAGACTGTCTAATAGCCATGCTGACGAGTTTCCAGTCCATAATGTTGAGACTGAAAACACACCAAGCTGCTAGCAGATTTCTAGTGCTATCGGTACGGGAAGTATTCTATCTGGAAGAAAAGTGAAGACACACTGGGATCTGGTTGCCATTTTCGAGATTGTGTGCATGGTGCATGTTTTTGGATTTCTGTGTCCAAGTTCCTGTGTCCGCTTCTCAGGGGTATATCGTCGATGAAATGCCTAATAGTGTGCTTTCTGTTCAGTACCGTCAAGTATGCGCAACATGTGATCCAGTATGGTATTTTTGAGGAGGAGCAACGGCTCCTCAGGAACTCAGAAAGCGGTTAATTGAAGTCTAAAGAAGCAAGCTGATCTATTTTCGGGCCTCTGAGAAGAGTCATTCTTCTCATGTCACTAGCACAAAGCACCTGTTTGGGTTGTTAATACCTGAAAGAGAAACTCTATGCCCTTGACAAGTCATTTTACGCGGCAGATTATACAAGGCGTATAAGGACAATTTTCGTTTGTAATTTTGATTAATTTATGGTATTTGCAACCCATAAGTCTGGTGGTGGATTCACCACTGCCAAGAGGGTGATGCGAAGACTCCAGAGGCCGAGAGCAGTCCAGGGCTATCACGAGGATGATGGGCGCACAATGGATGTGTACCAAGACTTCTGGGCGCTTATGAGTAAGAATGAGATAATGATCTCGCCAGAAACGAGGTCTGTTCGGCATTGATTGGCCATATGACGGTAAACGTCATTGGTCCATACGGAATCAGCGGAGATAAAGAAGGACATAAAAAAGGACTAGCGTTGAATTGTTCTCACTCTCATTCTACTATCACGTCGTGCCTGCGATATCAACACCTTATTAGATTCGCCCTTCTTCTAGTCACTGACAAGGTCTACAGTTATTACGCTAGTGACAGCAACGATGATGACCACTATAACTTCCATCCCAGTTGATCTGTGCTTGAGGGTTCAATGCGACAAGTGCAATAAAATAACCTGGAAAGTGAGTATTATACAAAATGTCTTTAGATTCTTGGTTGATAGTCTCTCAATTTGTTGTATTCCTGCAGGGTTGCGGAAGGCATGCTGAAGAGGTAAGTGAATTGGACCTGGCCTCTTTTGCATCGGAGATCAGGACTATCTCTCAATCCCGCAGAGGCTCTGGCCAGCTAGTCACAGCAATCCTCCTGGCTGTAGTAGAGAACTGACTTTTTTTTTCAGGTCATGAAGAATGTTGAGGAGGAGAACAAGTGCAAGTGCAACGAGGGAGATAGGCCTAGAATAGAATAAATAAATTCAGGGTCCTTCCCTAGAAAGGAAATCATTCAGGATCTTCAAAAGAGATTTATTTGCTCAGTTCCAACACCCATGTCCTTCTCATAATGCCCGATACTCTGTCCCCTCTTCAGAATTATGACCGCAATTCTGTAGACACGGTTGCCCGTAACCTTAATCAGCCGCGCCCGATGCTCAATAACTATACTCGCTATGCTCGCATAGGGAACGGTCACCACGGCGAGGTCTTTCTCTGCTTCAGGATAGATGCTAGATTTCCCGTGAACGACGTTCGAAGATGGTTTCCAGTTGTGCGTCGAAGATCAAGTCTGTTCTCTTTTTGATGTATGTCCGACACTGACATACTTTCATGCAGGCCATGAAGTCCGTGCGAAGGGATACCGTCATTGACAAATATTCACGCTTAAAGGCAAATCGCATTGCCCTTACTGCTCCTCGCCCCTCAAAACCTGCAGTTGTCGACAAACTCAACACTACTGAGCTCAAAATCAAAAAGGAGATTGCTATTATGAAGAAGCTTAGCCATCCTAACGTTGTCCGTCTCTTTGAAGTCATCGATGATCGTATGAAAGAAAAGGTATACCTTGGTGCGTTTGATATTGTCAATAACATTCTCTACTATCTGTATTCTTAGCCATGTGTGTGATACTTGGCTTAAACCTCGGAGAATATGCTCCCTTACTTCTGCTTCCATCTTGATATCAGAAATATTCGAAGAGTTTATATCTAACCAACCATACTATTCCTTCTAGTTATGGAATATCTGGGTGGTGGCGAGATCAAGTGGCGTACAGATCATGACGAGCCCACGCTTACTCTCGCTCAGACTCGTCGCATTATGCGAGATGCCATCCTTGGCCTCGAATATTGTGAGTCATTTTTGACCCATCAAGTTTGCATGTCTGATGCTGGTCCAAGTGCACTATCAAGGTATCATTCACCGTGACATTAAACCTGCCAATCTTCTCTGGACAGAGGACCGTCATCATGTTAAAATCGCCGACTTCGGCGTGTCTCATTTCTCTTATCATCAACGATTGGCTGAGGCAGGTCAAGAAGGCATTGATCAAGATGATTTGGATGATATTCTCATGGACGAATCTGATCTGACGAAACGCGCTGGGACCCCAGCATTTCTCGCTCCTGAGCTCATCTTCGAACACTTCGAGGAGAAAAATAGACACTTCGTGGTTTCTTCCTTGGTTCCCAAATTTTCGAACAAAAACGTTTCTAAGCCCACTATCACGAAAGCGATTGACGTTTGGGCTCTTGGAGTCACACTATATTGCCTTCTTTTTGGGAAAACCCCATTCTTAAGTGTTACAGAAGGTGGTACCACGGAATTTGCACTCTATAGGGCTATATGTAACAAAGACTGGGAGGTTGCGCCATTAATGTGTCGCGATCAAGTGGCCACTGGTGGCCGACACCCCAAGAAGGGTGGCAAACACAAGCAACCTGAAGGTGCCAAGGTTATTGGTCTGTTAGAACGCCTTCTCCAAAAGGACCAGACGAAGCGCATTGCACTCGACGAGGTCAAGGTTAGTACAACTTCTAACACTTGCATAAATTGGTTCCCTCCACAGACTATTCGACTCTTTGACTTCTGGTCATCATTCTCCTTTTAAGCAAAGCTTATATCAGTAACTGATTGTTCTTTCCACCCTTCGTGCTTCGATGCGATGGGTTATACAGAACTATCATTGGATTACAGCTGATCTTTTGAATCCTCCTGAATGGGCAAAGCTGACTTCGCCAGACCGGAAAGAAAAGGTCGAGGTCACAAAGTCTGACATGTTTTTGGCTGTCAGTAGCGTCCACTTTAGGTGGGGGCTCAAGAGGGGTATGTCGGCTTTGTTCAAGCCTCTCAAGGCTCGGAGTCGGATGACTCCCACGGCTGACTTTTCTCCGATGGGGATCAGTAGCAAATCTGACCTGCAGTCGGGAAGGTTGCTCCCAAATGTCGGAGGTAACAAAAGTCCAGCCATCTCGGGAGTGCAGGATGTGCACGTCTATATTCAGCCTCGTGCTTTGGGTGAGACAGTCGACAAGGGAAAGGGTAAGGCCGTCGTCCGCAATAGCTCTCAGCCGTCTTCACTTGCTGGTCTCTCAGCTACATCGAGCAGTCCAGCACTCGATGCCATCCGAAGGCAACGTTCCCAGATGGGAATACTTGGTCATGAACAGCAGCAACTTGAGCAATCATCAGACTCGCCATCTGGTAGTACTCCTGTTGATCCTGCGCCGAAATTAGAAGATATTATGTCTATTACCACATGGCGTCCTACAAAGTATCCCACACCTACTACGTCACTCACCCCACTCCTCGCCAACATTTATGCAGACGGGACCTCTACCTTCCGTTCTCTTCGGTCTCCACATTCTCGAAAACCAGATCCTGACATTAATGCCGTTGCTCCCGTACCCAGGGTCTTACCTCGGACAGTTAGTACCCTCGAAGGCGGATTTCGACCTGCTGAAGATATGCTTGGTATCTACGGCCCTGAAGGTGGATTGATATCGAATGCGCCTGTTGCAGCTTTGACTAATTTCAAGCGAGCATCAAGTTGGGGTCAGGGAGACGAGGTGGCAATGGCTATCTCATCAGCAGATATTGCCAGTGTGACGAGTGTTAATGCAGAGGTCAATGACATGGTAAGGCTCGTAGGTGCTGGTGGCATTGAGAGTAACCCCGTTGGTCCGACCACCTCCGTGAACGCTGGCGATAGTCTCGGGCCTGGTCATGCTAGGAGTAATGATAGAAGTGGGAGTGTTGGTGAAGGTACAGCTGGTGGAGGACGCTCTGTATGTGCAAAGAGTAGTGTAAGTGAGGGGAGTTGTAGCAGTGGTGTAATGAGACAGTGGGAACCACTTAACGAAGGGATTACGAAATGGCGAGATCAGAGGAGGAAATATCATCACCGTGATGCATCTTCTTCAACTTTACCGTGGGTAGATTCGTTGGACGATGTTGCTTTCGGAGACTCAGGTATCGATGGTGATGCGCAAACTGGTGGTAAAGGAAAGTTGAGGGACCAAAAACACAGCCAGACAGAGTCGAGAGGAGAGTTGACAATGGAATGGATGGATGTCAATTATAGGACACCGGGGGGTTACTATGGGGCGTCAATGGGACCTGCGACGCAGTTCTGGAGGCATGGGAGAGGCACGTTGAGTGGGAGCTCGACCATGACAAAGAGTGGAACTTCCAGCCGGAACAACGTCTTAGATCATGGTGATACTTCTGCGGCTAGGCATCAGAAAAAAGTGAAGGTTGTTAGGCGCCGAGAGGGTCCATTGGACAAGTTTTTAAGTGGAGAAGACTCAGATTCTGATACCGACGAGGGGTCGAGCGATGAAGATGACGAGAGCACTTATGAAAGCAGGCACTCGAAGAGATTTGGAAATGATTCCCAGGAACAGCACGAGGAACATTGCGACGAGGACCATGCAAATGAGACCGACGACGAGGACGATGGCGAACATGTACAACAGATTACAATGAAATCCAAAAATATCTCCCTCCGGCAGTGATTGAATGTGTCATTTCCAGTTGTCCAACGATTGTTTTCATTCATCCGCTTGTGCAGTCTTCTGCTAGTGCCCCACAACTCATACCTAATCGATGCACCGTCGTTCTCGTTTACGTCCTCGCTGCTTCAAATTGTCGCGTACTCCTCATTGCAATCTAGTATGTCATCACAAAATAGACATGGAAGTCACAGCTATATATGTATAAAACGTTATTCCCATCTCCTATATTTCTATGTGTTAATTTCTTTCGTGGTCGTGCTGTTTGTAAAATAAGGTTTTCGACTCCTCTCTCTTTTATCAGTTATTATCACGCTTGTTTTGCAGAGATGTTGGTGGGATTTTCTTCATCGATGTAATTTGCCTAATTTTCTGATCTCTAGGTGCTATTTGTTTTTTATCATTCACATTTCTATGCTTTATACACATAGACTGCATTTGCTTGCTGTGTAGTACCTTTCAAATTCGAATGAATCTGTAAAAATGACTTTTTTCATGGTAGATCTTCCATCTTGTACTTGAAGACATTGTTCGAGGAAGACGTTAGTTGGGCGTGCGGCTGGTTAATATACTGTTGACAAAAAGCGCAACTGTCATAGTGCGATAATTATAGGTCTTTTGTTTCAGCTTGTCTTGTCTTCGTTCTTCGCTCTTTTTCATGCTGACCAGAGGTTTTCAAGGATTGTCCCGTAATCTCCAAAACCCCTGACCCCCATCCAGGGGTATGGATTGACAAAGAGCAAAGATATCAGCCCAAGGGTCAGTAGTGCTCCAATCCATGTCAACGCTTCAACTTCACCATAAGGCTTCGTGCAGAGGCTTTTATCACGACACTAGGGTATGGCAAAGGATGATGATTCATGACTCAGTCGCATCGTATTTTCCAAAGCTTGGCTCATTTTCTGTTCCCTTCCTCGTACTCTTTTCCGAAATCATTTGATCTTCTACTGTGTTAAAATAATGCTTCGCAGCAGGTGAGCTCCAGGTCTTCTGAAGAAAAGGGGCATTCATGACAAGAACTTTGATCTTTGATCTAATCATTTCAACATAGAAACACCCATGTAAATGGATTGCCATCTTCCACAGTGATTCATTAGTGATTCATTAGAAAGGATAGCAAATACAAGGAAAAGAAATCCAGAGTGAAATAATGATACTACAACCTACGATCAACTTGATCAGAAAACTTTAGTCAATATAACTACTAGGCAGGCGTCTTCTCTCGCGCAGGCGTACCGTGTCTCCTTGGTGTTCCCGGTGCTTTTCGTGGAGTCATAACTACACTATTCCCATGAGGATTACTGAGAATCCCAGCGGGGTAAACTGCCGTCAGTCTTCTACTTGTACTACTCTCCCCACCGACACTGGCACCGACAGTAGTAGCATGATGATTCGATGAGGTATAGGCGTAAGAATCACCGATTCGAGCAACCTCCCGAGCGGCCCTTCGAGCTTGATCGCCAATTTGGGAGGGATGTCGAGCAGTATCTATACTTGATAATGCGCGCATGAGCTCCATCAATCCTCCTGCCCATAAGAATCCCGATTCGCGCGAAAACGGAGCCGCATCTCGAACATGTAAAGCGGAATTTTCTGCCTTTACGTAATTCCTCGCTACATCTACGTCTCCGGCCCCCTCTGTATAGGATGATCCCACCCGACGTCGTTCAAGATTGTCAAGAAGAGTCTTGTTCCTCTCATCCAACATCATCTCTGCTACACGTGTCGTCATACGAGCAGCATTGACGAAACAATGAAGTTGGTCGATTTTGAATGAGATGTCAGGAAGGAGCTGAGATATCGTGGAATCGAGTTCAGGACGAGTCACGGTGGCGTTTCGATACGTTGTTAGTACTGCTATGGGTCGTGAAGCATGCGAGTGAAGATCAGATGAAGGTGTAGGTGTAACCAATGTTGTTCGTATGAGGTCAATCGACCGTCGTAAGTCCAGTGGTAGATCCGATGGGTCAGGTAACAGCGAGTCCAGATCTTCGTCTCGTTCAAAAATAATCAATCGTTGTTTGCCTTTTGCTTTAGATGACCTAGCTGCCACGGCTGATACTTGAGCTCGGTTGTCTGCAACTCGCTTTTCTATCGTTTGAGAGAATCGTTTAAAGTATTCTTCGTATCGGTATGAAGTCTTTTTCCATTCATCTTCTTCATTTTCGAACCTATCCGTTTTCAATGATGTAGTCAGTGAGAAGACCATACAAAACATACTGGCGTATTTCTTGGCTATACTTGACCTCGAAGTCCTTGTTCTTCAGGTTTTGCTCGTTCTCCTTCAATTTCCCATTACTGCTTGGCCCGGCTGTCGGCTCGGTCGGTCCACCGTATAAACTCAAATCAATCATCCGCTTGGCCAACTTCCGCACAAGATCATCTTGTTCCCTTCGTATCACCTCTTTCGCTCGTTCTGACATAGATGGTAGATTTCGAGCGCTCTTCTGTAGCGCTGCAAATGACGGAAGTGATGATGGTTTAGAAGGTGTTGACGAACTAGAAAACGTAGTCGTCCCTGATGCACGGATAGCACTCCACATCAAAAGTTGCCGAAGGCGTTCAGAGTCAGGGAGATCCAAGTCGATGTGCTTGTAGAAACTAGCTTCTGAAACTGAGTTGTGTGGAGATGCTAAAGATAAAAAGCTGTCAGTTGTCATGTTTCAAAGAATTTATTTGCTCACCAATGATGCCAGTCAAATCGAAGCCGCTGCTGATTCGCTTCCCTCGTGAAACTGAACTTCTCCTTCGGTGATTGGTTCCCCTGTCGTTCCCCCTTCCACGTCCATTATCATTCTCCTGGTCACCTTCCCGCTCACTAGCAATAGCAGCCATAGCTCCTTCTCGAAGACGTTTGTTCCGTTGAATCTGCGGCGTTTCGTCTTGTTCTAGAGGGGCTGACATGTCAACAAGGATCTCTCTTGCTTTTCCCTTCCCCGACAATGGTTTCTTCCCTGTTTCCGGCTCAAGGTGGGAAAATTGGAAGGCAGGATCGATATTCTGATCCATCATAGTTGGGACATAAGATTGTCGTCGTATACTTCGCAATGAATTGACTTCATCATTCATGGCACGTACTGCTTCCTCCACTTCTGCTTCTTCCGGTATTGGCGAAGGCGCAGGATGGGGATAGCGTGACGAGGGTGGCTGAGCCGAAGCACGGAGCCTCTTGATTTGCGTATGTTGGTGAGACGTGGAGAAAGGAGATGAAGGTGTTCGGGATATGGATTGAGCAGACGATTGGACGGAGGAGGAAGTTGAGGGAACCGTAGAGAAAGAATGTGGAGGAGCACGGACAATAAAAAGTCCAGATGGTTCCTCTGCGTTGAACACTTGTTTCATGTCAACTTCAACCCGGAGAATACTGGTCAAGGACTCACATTTCCGTTTGTTTGCAGATCTCTGAAATAGATAAATAAAAGCACCAGATGTGAAGAACAAGAGTAGACATTACATCTTTCTTCAGCCGCTTGGCAGCAGCAAGCAATGGATTCGTTTCAACATCCGCAGATTTGCGCTTGACACCATTTAATCCAGAGGGTATCATTGGAGTTGTAATCGCAATAGAATTTGTCGAGTTAACAAGCATCGATGAGGCTCAGTGAGAGCGCGTACGATCGGAGTCTTAATTTATCTTCCCACGATCAGCTCAATCAACAAACCGTGTTGTATGATAGTGTTGTTGTGTGGGGAAATTTTGATATTTTTGAAAATCTACATGGTTTGGCACTTAAGGATTATGAGATATTATTCAACAATGCACCAGGATTAATAAGAATATGAGTGGATTAACGAATTCTTATCATAAACAATGCTCAATCAAATACCGTACACTGTGTTCGTACACCGCGTAATAAATTGTTAATTAAAAAAAATGCTTAATCAGATCTTGTTGATCGCCGGAGTCGGTTGAATCGGGACAAGTATCTGATTCAAGGGCAGGTAAATGTTAGTTTATCAGTACAGCACATATCACTTTATAAGATCTAATGATTGAGACAGATTATATTTTCAGCAAGCGGCAAAATAGCCCAGAAAACACAAAGGAGGAGCCTTATTGATCTGGCCACAAGATGCCAAGCATCTAGCTGATGGCAATATTCTCAGGACTACAGCTGATCAAGGGTTGGATGTCTACACACTGTGGAATCGCTCAAGCTGCCAAATCAGGTCATTACCTCACACACTAGTCAGATCTAAATCATCTGACTGGTTATCGCTCAAAAATTCATTGTACCATCGTACAGCATTTCTCCTCTTACCTGCAATCCATCTGCGACTGATAATGTCAGAAAACGCACCCGTTCGTCTGAAGTTGCCAGGAGATCAGCCTCCCCTAGCTGTTGAGGTAGATCTCTATTATTAGCCAAAAACTTGTTGAAACCTATGTTAGGTCCTCCCTCGAGGTCTTGCGATTCACAGAATGATTGTTAATGTCGCTGGACGCGTATGTGTCTAGCTTGCTAAAAGTCGGTACTTATTTATATCGGTCTACACAGGACAATGATATCGTTATCGGCCCTGAAAGACCTGAGGATCACGCCACCCAAAAATATACCAATACAATCATAGGACGATACGCAGGTCGCATCTCCCCTGCCACGCAAGTGTTGGAGCGGCATAACATAAAGAGCGTATTTGCGCCTAAAGTCAATGGCAAGTCCCACTGAATCTCTAATTTTTGAGTGACGTTCAATCTTGGGTAACTAGAGAACTCACAAGTGTCTTTTCATGGAGGTCCACTCGGCTTTGATACGGTTTTATGGAGGGCCTTACTAGACGGCGAAGAACCTGAACTGTTTTCCTCAAGCGAGATAGAGAGTATTCAGTCCCTTCCTCCAGGATCATATGCTTTATTCTGTTCGATCTCTCCTCATGGAAACCAAGGCTATCCTGGAGATTTGTTAACGGAGGTCTTGATTTCTCTCGTACCATCCTCTACTGGGCATGCAGGATACATTGTGATTGTCTACAGATCAAAATTGATAGGTATAGAGAAGGTCGTTACACCTGTTAATTTATCGCAGAACTTGAGCTTCAATTTGGATGCAAGCTTGGCTAATAGCCAATGGCCAGAAGTTGCTTCGGTGACAGATCATAGAATAGCCATCGGGGTAAGCCCAAGACTCTCTAAATGTCCCTCCGACTTAAAATTTGACTGGGTTTTTCGCAGGCAGACTACGTTGCACGGCCGCCTGGATTTGATGTCACAGCGATGGAATTTCTACACGTCTCGACCTTACCCTCCCATGATTTTCGACAACTGCAAGTAATCAGAAACCTCCCCTCGTTTCTATACAGTAAATTCTTGAAAATTCTTATCTGATGATAGCTGATATTTGATCAGACGACTACTTTCTGTTCTGCGATCACCTGGTTAGCCCGTTACCACGGCGTATCCTTGTGAATCAGCTGCAACACTTTAACATAGTTTATAATATATTTTCACGTAGAGGTCTTTCTCCATATCCCGCTCTTAGGCTTGATTCCAGAAATGCTGGAATAGTGCTTCGGTTCTTCACAAATCGTATGTCCATCATTGTTGTTTTTTTATGCTGTTTTTATGTGGATTGATAAAACTATAGAACCTGGTGCTGTGTTTGGTTCCAATCATCTCTCGACTCCTGACCAAGGTGCCAGGAAATTTGCTCATGGAGGATCTGGTATAAGTGGTCGAGGTGATTCATATGGACCTTGGTGTACGTTTTTCCATGTCGTAAGCGCAAAAAAATTTCGTTACTGACAGGTCGGTCGATCAGCGGCGGTACGTCTTGAATTTCACGAGGTCAGTTACTGTTTCAGTTTTTTCTTAAAAATGGGATCTCAACTTGATTGCAGCCTGAGAACGCTTTCTTGCATCCTGGGAACAAAAACCAGGAGGATACACTTCTCACGACAGATGAACTATACAACAACTTTCTCTTCATAGAGATCAGTCGAGCAGGCTAAGACCAAGTTCTCGGATTTAGATTTTAATCAGGTATAGTCTATTGTCATGCCCAGGTTGTCTTGATCGCTTTATATGTTTTCTTTTATCAGTAACGTTTCCCCATTTTCGGGCTGAGGAGTTAAACAATGTCTCGGTTATTTTTTCTTCATTTCTGTTGAGTTTGTTTGATATTTCTGTCTCGGTTCTTAATAGCAGTAGCATGCTTGGTCTTGCTGGTTTATTAATGAGTTTAGATAAAGAAGGAGGGGAAGCGAAAACTCGTAACAATGAGTTCTTGTCTTAATTGTCTCTATTTTGTTATTTGAATTGAAACATTTGATCTACATTGAACATGAAGACATGGAATGAAATCTTTTATTTGAGTGTAGTGCTTGATCCTCCAACAATGATGGCTGCAATACAATGGCCTACAGACAGCAGAAACCCGTCAGATATATGAGTCCTTGTGTCAGGAAAGCATAAATGGTTGTTGCAATAGCAAGGTGACTGAACAGCTGGCTATTCAAATTGTTGAAGGGGGACCACCGCAGATGCACTTCACCAGTCGGATAATGGAACTAGCGATGTTGTCATAAGTACCCTCCCTACCAGTTAAGGTACTCTCCTTTTATACATGCTTAGTTTATTCGTTACACCTCAGTTGTCAATCTACATTATTGTGTATTTGCAGCAAGTTTTTACTTGCCTCCCCTCTCTCAACACAGGTGTACAATAAAAAAAACAATGATAGTATTGTGAGGGGACAGCTGCAGTTCCATCCACATTGCAGACAAACCTGAATAGCCAACAATGTTTTCCCTTTGATTGACAACTGCGATAATTGACCCCATGATTGACAGAGTTGTTACAACCTCAGTGAGAACTCAGGTTGTAGCACTAAGAAAAGGCTTGAGGGTAAGTAAAAGAGTGGAGAAAACTGGTTAAGCATAAGTATTTGCTGGAGTCTATATACCTATTGCTATTAAAACTCATAGTGTTCAGACTGTAGACCATAAGGAGAAAATAAATTTCACCCTTGAGCATATGTCACTTGATATCTCTTCACTCCTTTACAAAGGATCTAGTCAAGGATTTCTTGTGTAGCCACTTGTAGTAGTTGTTTATTGGTGGTGTCAAGGATTTTCAAGATAACCAGACATTGTCTCATTAGATAGGGCAAAGATACCAGGAGTTATCAAGAGGCAACTGCAGAATTATCTGATAGTTATCTAGAGTATCTCCTTATGCTTAACCAATTGTATCTTCCTACTCTTTGACTCACCTTCAAGCCTTTTCGTGCAAGGTTATGACACTTAGTGCCTTAAGTGATATCCTCCCAGTGTTTCTCATTGTTTGTAGATCATTCAGGATGAAGAGGACAGAATCTGTGTGAGAATGAGAAGCACTAGTTGCTAAGTAATGCCAACAAGCATTACAGTCCTTGGGGTCAGTGTCAAAAGAGTAGATGCTGTATGGACAGACATAAGAAGAACAACTATCAGATAGGACTAAGCTTCCTTAAACAAATTTATACTAGATCATTTCTCAAATAAGTTTGGCATGCAAATGACCAGTCAATTCTGGATGACACCGGTTTCTAAATTTATGAAGAGAATCCTTAGGTGTATGAACAAGGAAGGAACCCTGCTCGAGGCAATGATCGCTAGTGAAAATGACAACTGCCGCCCAAGATCATAAGCAGGTACCGAGTTACTGAGCTGTGGTCAGTGATGGCCGCTGAATGATGTGATTATGAGTTCTGAAAAAGATAACAAATACAATACACTCAACGCTTGTCAGTGTTTGACATGCCCGCCTATCATAATGTATAGTCAATGGTCAGATACTAACACAGGGAGCCCGGAATCTGAGAGCATGTGATACTGCCGTCAGAAAGTTCCGGGATGTTTGTGGCGTTCAGAAGTTAGCTTGGTAATAGTCTGATATTGAAGTAACTATCTAGACAACTGCATAGTTTTTCGGGAGCATTTAATGTGCGCCATGGTATGATGGGTACTTTCGGGATGTGAACCGAACACACGATACTAACATATTCAGGGGCTGCGTGACAGTGTTACCCCATGTGTGTCCGCAGTCAGCTGATTCGAGTGAATTCTTGAACTAGCTTACCTGTTGAATCATCACCAGACCTGTCCTCTGACGCTTTTTTGACATTTCTGCTAATGGCACCACATAGCTAGGCAAGCGATTTCCGAAAGCACGGTAAGTTATGTGTGAGTTAAGAATACGAATGGTCGAAAACGTTTAGAGTGGTCACGGTGACGGGTCAAGTGAGCAATTACCTAATGGACAACGCGGGGATCCAGGTGATGGACCAAATCAGGCGGCAGTCACGCGGAGAGACGGTAGGGTAAGGGAAACTTTATTTTATTTCATTTTGTTGTTTGTTCTTCCTCGTCCTCGCCCCGTCCTCGCCCTCGTTTTCTCGCTGCTGGACCGGTTTCTAGGTCTGTGGTCATACAAATTTCTCTCTCGACCAAGTCCTCCTGTGCCTTTCATAGACCTTCCGTGAAAGTGCTCCATTTCTGGTATGTTTCTTGGCTGTTGGTTCCGCCCATGACTCCACTGCTTACTCTCTCCTTCTAGGACCTCTTGCAATGCAGAGGACGCAGTTAGCATTGCTTGCAGTCGAGGAGGAAGCTTTGAGGCAGCTTGAAGGCAATGAAGCGCTGCCTTGGCTATGGAATGGTGGGTGTGCTACTTGTGCTTGATGTGCATATTCAAGTTTTTTTGCTAGTGTTCACAAGACATGGTAGTGCGGTCAAGGATGGACAGAGATTTGAGAATATCTTGTGGCGATTGTGGTATAAGGTTTTACTGGGCTCAGACGAAGAGCTGGATGCAAAAGTTTACCGCCCGCCTACACCCGACGGAACATCTCGACCGTTTGGTAAGCTTTGGCTGTTATATTTTCATGCACTCGCTCATTCCGAAGTAGAAATTTGTCGGAGCTCATCCAGGATGGCCAAGGTTCTCTGTGAATTACTGCCTAAGGCGACCTTACCTTCAGTCTCGATTTCAACCTCTACCCGCACTATATCCCAATCACTTTTAGATATCTCGGGTACCTCTGCACCTTCTACGGCGTCACTGCCTACACCAGAGTCTGAGATTGTCGAGGAGCCTTGTTGCTCCCTTGTTTTCGACTACTCACCGAACCCGATGATTGCAAATCATCACTATTCATGTTCCCCCATTGTATCTGAAAACATTTTACCTCCTCCCAAACTCGTGGTTGTGGATCCAACTCCTAATCCAACTCCCCATCCGACGCCTCCCAGTACACCTATTGTCCCTTCGTATTTACATGCTTTGAAGCATGGTGCCACGGAGGCTTTGACTCTGACTGCGAAAGCCACTGTGGTATGCTCTGATAGTCTGAAAGTGCCGTTGCTGTGTGTTCCTGGACATGATATACCTATGCATGCGCAAGTGGGGATCAGTAGTAGACAGGTGAATCTACAATCACGAGAATTGGAGGGTTTTGATGGGGATGAACATCATGAGTACCCGTCCAATATTAACACATGTTTATCTGGAGGTAGGTATCACTTTCTTTCCTCGCCTATGCACGCACTTCGTTTTTCTAATGTTTTCTTGTTACCATAGAACGGATTCCTTCTCTGCTCCCATCTCCGCCCTCAAACTCACCTCCACCTCCCCTATCAGTTGCTGCCACTGCCATCAACCCTGCAGTGGGTGATTTAGTTGACCCAATGACCCAAGACAGGCATTCGACATCAGAAACTAAGACTGATTCTTCATTATCCTCTTCCGATGTCACGACTACAAGGACGGCGACGGCGATTGGGCCTGTCTGTGGTGAAACAATGATAAATTCGCTGAAGACACAATCACTCCCTTTTCTTCCTGATTTGGCAGATGAAACTGTTCCGACTTCTGAAGATCTTTTTTCTATGACGTCGATGGGGAATCAATTTCAAGGGGTAAATACCATCACTAATTCTACTTCCCTTGTCGCTGTTGATACCACCGCCACTACTCCTCCTGACGCCGATGCCGCTGCTGTTAACTCATCAGTAAAGACCGATTCTGCCACTGTGATGAATACCACTAGCACAACTGCTAGTACCACGACAGCCATCAATGCTGATACAACGCTTACGTTATCCTCAACAACTTCGTTTTCGTCCTCTTCACCCTCTTCTGGTCGACCTCCAGCAGCACCGCCTAGAAAGGCGGCGTGTAGTATAAGTGCGTCAGCGAGCAGTGGCACTTGCGGTCGTGGACATCAGAATAAAATCGGAGCGTTATTAAATGGGAGAAAGGGTGTGAGGTCTAGGAGTACGAGCAAGAATCGGGTGGGCGTAGGATGGGTAGCGAAAGTTGGGTCTGATAGGTCGTTTACTTCTGCTATCCCGTTCACGAAGGACGATCCGACGATGTTGACAACGGAGGTTTCCACTATTACTGATATGAATACCCGGAGTGCAAATCTGGATGCTGACACTCATATCGATGCTAACGTCAACAATGTCGTCTCCGGTGGAAAGGTTCCTACAGCTGATAATAGTGTCAGTAGCAGTGGACGTGATCGACAGTCTGGTATAACTCAAAATCGGACTCTACCGGGTCAAATTCCCACCAGAAGTACGACTTTCGCAGTTGGCAAACACCATCATGTAAGAAGACAGTTCTCTTATCAATCTCACCCACGTCGTCACTCCCAGCATCAACCTGTCAAAGAAAGTGCAGAAGAAAACAAACGCCTGATAGTCAATGGCGTTATGAATGGTGCTGGGAAATTGAACATTGGTTTGCATAGGACAGGGACGAAGAGTACCAAGAGTGCGAGGAGTGTGAAGAGTAGTGGTTCTAATGTTAAGGGCGAGACAAGGGATATTGGAGAGGAGTTGGCTTTGGATGTACTGCAGCAGCAGCAGCAACAACAACAACAGCAGGAAAAAATGAAGACGGAAGAACCAGGAAAGGAAGAGGAGAGAGAAAAGTCACGGAATGTATCGGTTGTGAAGAGTCCGGAGGAAGTTGAAGGTGATGCAGTAGTGCAAGCGATGTCACCGTTGAAGGAGGAAGGAACATTTGTTGACGACATTCGAGGCAAAGGGAAAGCAAAATTTGTTCCTTCTGTTGCTACTATCACTTCTAACGCTACCGCCAGCGGTAAGCTGAACCGTCCTACTACAACCAAGAAAACATCAGTTGTGGTACCTCTTCTTCATGTTGAAGCGACGCTCGCAGATCCGTTGCTTCCCAGAACTACGAGTCGGAAGATTATAGTCACCAGTGGTTCTGAGGATGATGAGGATTTTGAGACAGAGACAGAGGATGAGACAGATTGTGCTGGTACTGTGACTGGGACGGGGAGTACTCTCACGGATAAGAGTCATGTCAAGGAGAAGGGAAAAGGAAGGGAACGAGAGGGAGTTTCGAGTGAGTCGCAGCAGAAATTGAAGGTGCAATTTGAGTTGCAGCAGCAGAAGAAGAAGCAGATATTAGAGCAGCAGCAGCGGATTCAGCAGCGACTGCAGGCGCAAGCACAGCAGCACCTGACTCGACCTCGACCTCGACCTCCGCTAAATCGTACTCAATCTCATAATGTTGTCCATCCTACTCGCACAACTACGACTACTGCTCACAAGCACGCACCCTTCCGGGGACAAGTTCAACAGCACCAACGTGCAGTGTCCGAACAACAGCGTGCAGTGGAAGATCGCAAATGGAAAGAAGAATTATTTCTTAAACTACCCACATCGTCTTTCCAAGATTCAGTCAAGATTGCGAGGGCAAAAAGTGTACCTGGATTGTTGAGTCGGTTGTTGAAGCCTGATCTACAGATATTACCTGTGGATCCGTCGTTGAGGAGTCATAGCGGGGATGGGAATGCTGGAGCGGGTAGAAGAGGATTTAATTCCGAGATGATTCAACCTTTGAAGCCGCTTGTTCCTTTGCATGTAGGACAGCAGGAGGAAGCAATAGTACAGAATCAGCAGGTACGACCGCAAATCAAAAAAGAAGTGCCTGTTCAACCTCCGCACCCACAAGAGAACCAACAAGCGCCTCCTGTTCATGAACCTACGACAATGGTTAATCCTCAACCTCAGCTCCAGCCCCCCAAAACCGTTGCTACTCGTCCCGTTCTTTCTAAACCACCTGTGGACAAGGATCCAGCTACTGGCGTTGATGCTGGTGGCAATCAGCGCCCGCAACATAGCCGAACAACCAGTCGGACATATCGACTTCCTAAACGTTTGGAAGCATTAACCAACTCAGGCGGTGGTGATGGGAGTGCTGGAAATGCCGGGGGTGGAACTTCTAAGACGCCTGTAGCGATTGCAGTGATGTCGGAATTGCGTGTTGGGAGTATCCTTGGTACGAAGAAACAAGTTGTTATTAGAGGTGATAATGCTCTTGTGGATATCAATACGAATGCGAGCGGTAGTGGCAG
>Ga0153946_1000446_pt1 | contig 18146 bp, 20 predicted proteins | sample TSNJ030MetaG_FD_104751 | JGI IMG/M metagenome (GOLD analysis project Ga0153946, IMG submission 104751) | Attine ant fungus gardens microbial communities from New Jersey, USA - TSNJ030 MetaG | ecosystem: Host-associated > Fungi > Mycelium > Unclassified | place: USA: New Jersey, Wharton State... | reverse complement strand
AGAAGAATTTGAAAAATTAACTAAACCTCTTATCGAATTTATATACAAATATTTAGATCCTGATTATGATATTGTAACAATAAATGGTTATGATGCGTTTATTAATCAGGTTAATGATAATATGATTATTGATATGAATTCCATAGGGTTCTTTGCTTCAAAAATCAATTTGGATGACAAGAATAAAGCATTAAAAATGAAAAAATAATTTTTTTCTTCTTTCATTTAACTTTAATTTGCTTTCCTTAGGCATTAATAATGAACCTATTTGATTATTTCAAATATCTTATTATTAAAGGAGGTATTATTATGTTTAATGGATGTGGTGGTAACGGTGCTTTTATTATAGTTCTGTTTATTCTTTTAGTTATAGTTTGTTCAGGTTGTTTCTTTTAATTATTTTAAGTCCTTTATTTGCATTTAAAAGTACATTTTGTACTTTTTTTTAACGTATTCCTATCATAGAAGTGATATAATGAAGAAGAATAATTTAAAGTATCTTAGGAAAGGAAAAATATGGAATTAACTGATTTACCAAACATTGGTCCTGAAATGAAGCGACAATTAAATGAAATAGGAGTATTTAATCAAGATGATTTAATAAATATGGGTAGCAAAGAAGCTTGGTTAAAAATAAAAGAGAATGACCCATCTGCTTGTATTAATCGACTTATGGGATTAGAAGGTGCTATTCAAAATATTAGATGGCATGATTTGTCTTCTGAAGATAAATTACATTTAAAAGAATTTTATCACAGTCAAAAGTAAGTTTTACACTTGCTTTTTTAAATATACTTTTTTCTTTTGCATTTATTATAATAGAAAGAAGTTGATAATATGGAAATCGAAGTAATTGGAGAATCTTTGATAAAAGTAAAACCAGATACTTTAACAATATACTTTCGTTTTGAAAAAACCGAAAAATCTTATGAGAAAGTATTTGAAAGTGGTTTAAAACAAGTTGAAGAAACATTAAATAAATTAAGAAAAATAGGTTTTAAAAAGGAAGATTTTAAAACCCAACAATTCCAAATTAATAAAAATAAAATTTTTAATGAAGAAACAAAAACTTATCAAGAAGAATATAATTTTTTTCAGATAATTGAAGTAATGTTTCCTTATGATGTAAACAAAATGAATAATATTATGAGAGAATTAACTAAAGTAGATAGCCCAAGCTATAATATTGAAGCCAGTCTCAAACATCAAAAAAAATATGAGGTCGAATTATTTGAGATTGCATTTAAAGACGCAAAGAGTAAAGCCGAGATACTTGCAAAAATTAATCATAAAAAATTAAAAGAATGTGAGGAAATCAAAGAAATAGATACTGGCTTTCTTTCGCCAATTTTGTTAAAAGCCGAATCTGATTTTCAAACAACTTACAATTCAAGTGATATTACAATCGAAAAACAAATTAAAACAGAATGGGAAGCCGAATAATTAAATTCCATCATATTAAAAATATTTTTGACTAAATCGAAATAAATCGATATAATACAAGAAGATAGGAGTGATAATGTGCTATTTTTGATTATCATGCTAACTATCATTTCAATAATTGTTATTAGTTATTATTTGATTAAAGTAAAATTAAAAAACCTATCAAAACAATTTTTTGGGACTTCAGATTATATGACTGCAATAAAAAAATTAGAGTTAGAAAATGAAAATACACCAAAAACTTTAATGGGCATGGAATCATTGCATCTTCCAAAAATACAAAAGGATTTTAAGGATTTAAATCCAAATGAATTAAAGTCATTATGTGAACAAAACATCTTAACGGCATTGAATGCAATCAATGAAAAAGATAATCGTATCTTTAATGATAAAGTTAATTCTTGGATCAAACAAAAAATCAATAATAATATTGTGTATGAAAATATTAAAATTCATAAAACTATTATTGAAAGATATGAAAAAAATGATTCTGTTGCAACAATTTATTTTCAAACATCACTAGAATATTTTCAAAATAACAAAAAAGTACAAGATAGATTACAAACAGAATATATCTACATCATTGATGAAACAAAACTCGAAAAAAATACCAAATATATAGTTTTAAATTGTAAAAACTGTGGTGCACCAATTAGGAATATCAATAAGCATTGTCCTTATTGTGGAAGTGAAGCCATTGATTTAATCAAGAAAACTTGGGTATTTAATAATATAAAACAAAAATAGAAAAGAGGAAATTAATTATGGGATTAATTAAAGCGTTAACAACAGCAGTAGGAAGTGGATTTGGAGATCAATTTAAAGAATACGTATCATGTCCACAAATAGAAAAAAATGTTCTAATTCAACGTGGAATTGTAAATCATGGTTCGGGAAATAAAAATTATAGTGAAGGTGTTATATCAAATGGTAGTACAATTGCTGTGCCTCAAGGAATGGCAATGATGATTATCGATAATGGAGAAATCAAAGAATTCTCTGCAGAACCAGGAACATATACTTGGGATTCTAGTAGTGAACCTAGTATTTTTACAGGTGGCTTCTTCAAAGGGATTGGTGAATCAATCAAAACGATGGGAAACCGTTTCACATATGGTGGAATGCCAGCAAGAGACCAAAGAGTGTATTATGTAAATTTACTGGTCGTAACAGGAAATAAATTTGGTTCTCCTCAACCTAAAAAAATTAGTGATGAAAAATATGGAATGTTAGAAGTAACATTCTTCGGAGAATATGCTTTCCAAATAAAAGATCCAGTTATTTTGGTTCAAAATGTAATTGGGGCAAATGCTAGTGATACGGTAACTTATGAAGAAGTAATAGGAAGTCAATTAAAAGGAAAATTCATTGAACAATTAACGAAAGCAATTACCGTTGTCATGAGAAAACATAAGGTATCATTTGGTGATATGGGAATGTATGGTGGTGATTTATCTGATGAAATGAATCAAGTATTAGATGAATCTTGGCATCAACAATATGGATTAGAAATTACTGATGTATCAATTGAAGATATTAATCTGACAGAAGAATCAATGGCTCGTATTGTAAAAATTGATGATGCTGCAATTTTCTCAGATGTTAATTTACAATCAGGCTTAATGGCTCAAGCATCTGCTGAAGCTTTAAAAAATGCTGCTGCAAATGAAGGTGGAGCAATGCTAGGTTTTGCAAATGTAAATATGGCTGGCCAAGCTGGAGCTAATATGATAAATGCAGTCAATCAAAATAGAACAGAGAATACTGAAATGCCAGAGGCTACAAATAATGTACCTGAACCTGGAGCAATCTTTGAAAAAAGAGAACCAAGTGTAGAAGAATCATCAAGTGTAGAAGATTCAACGCAAAAAGCATTTTGTTCAAACTGCGGAGCACCAGCAAGTGGAAACTTCTGTGCTAAGTGTGGACATAAATTAAACTAAAAATAGAAGAATCGTTTAAAAATGGTTCTTTTTTTGATACATAATATGATATAATTTAAGAAGATAAGAAGTTTAAAAGCTTATCAGTTAATTAGAGGAGATGATTTATATGTTTTGTCCAAATTGTGGCACACAAAATGAAGAAAGTGCAAAATTTTGTAAGAGTTGTGGTTATAAATTTGAAAATAATGTAGATGATACTGAAAAAACAAAAACCAAAGCAAATATTGATGTAAAAGGTGAAGCGAAAAATTATTTTGAATTATTTAAAAACTTTTTAATTAATCCAATGAATGCTGTTGATGAAAATGAATTTGATACGAAAAAAAGCTTAATTATTTTAGCGATTGTATCATTTCTTGGAGCATTATTTTCATTGGTATCAACTACTATTAGCACTGTTAGAGTTTCAAATTATTCTTGGTGGACTGGTGAAACAAGTGTAGTTTGGAATTGGTCATTAATAAAAGATGCTAAATTATTATCAACATTATTCAGTACATTTATTGGATATGTTGTAATATTTGCATTTATTGCCGTTTTATTCTATTTAGGAAGTTTAGTCATTAAAAAACAAGGAAAATACCAAAACTTACTAGCATTAACAAGTGTTGCTTTTGTACCAACCGTTTTAGCCGCTTTTGTTAGTCCAATATTGGGATTAATCTATACACCACTTTCAATCGTTCTAACTATTGGAGCAGGTCTGTATTCATTTATCCTTTTATATGAATTTATAAGCAATTCATTAAAACTAGAAGGCAATAAAAAGATATTCTTCTTTACTATTGTTATTGTTATCCTTGTCGTTATTTATGCTATTTTCATTTTAAACTATCTTAGTAGTGAATTAGGAGAATTAAATAGCATTTTAGATATGCTTAAATAAGTCGATAATTATCGACTTTTTTTAATGGAATTTATTTAGAATATATTGTAAAATAAAGAAGAATAGAAAGATGAGGATATTATGAAATTGAATGATAAAGTAGCAATCATAACGGGTGGTGCAAACGGAATTGGAAGAGGAATCACACATACATTCCTAAAATATGGTGCAAAAGTCATAGTTTTGGATTATGCAGATAATTTAGAAACAGTCATCAAAGGCTATCAAGATCAAAACTTACCAATTGAAGGTTATCAAGTTGATGTAAGAAACAAAACGCAAATTAATACTATTATTGAAAATGTGAATGATAAATATGGTCAAATTGATTGTTTAGTTAATAATGCCGGTGTATTTCATTTAGATAGTTTTTTAAATACTGATGATGAAAAAAGAGATTATCAATTTGATATTAATATCAAAGGTGTTTGGAATGTAACACAAGCTGTTGTTCCATATATGGATAAAGGAAGTATTGTTAATTTATCAAGTGTAACAGGACCTCTAGTTGCTGATCCAGGGGAAGTCGCTTATGCCACTACAAAATCAGCGGTCCAAGGTTTTACAAAAGGTTTAGCAGCGGAACTAGTTGAAAAAGGGATTAGAGTTAATGCCATTCAACCAGGATATATCATGACTCCATTAGTCGAAAAAATGGCGAGAGAAAGTAATCCAGATGATCCTCAAAAGGCGATTGATGATCTAGCAAGTTCAATCCCAATGAAACGCTTAGGCGATCCAAAAGAAACGGGCGAACTAGCAGCCTTCTTATGTAGTGATGAATCTTCTTATATCACTGGTCAATCAATTGTGATTGATGGTGGATCTACAATGCCTGAAACAACCGTTATGGGAGTTTAAGAACAGCAATGTTCTTTTTTAACTTTTTTGTGATACAATATAAAAAATGTTTTGGACGAATAAATCAAATTAGGAGAAATAAAAAAGGATATTTAATAAGACTTTTAAATGTTAATATTTTTTTTAAAATAATATATTAAGTTTAATAAAAAATAGAGGGTGATAAGATGTTAAGTATAAAATAAGGTGCATTAAATAACATGTACCGAAATTTATAGAAAGAAAAAAGGTATAAATGTTAGAAGTAAAGAATTTAAGTATTGAATTAAATTCACGTTTTTTAATCCGTGATTTAAGCTTTGTCTTAAATAAAAAAGATAAATTAGCCATTATTGGAGAAGAAGGTAATGGTAAAACCTCTCTTATTAAAGCAATACTAGGAATAAATAATTATTGTGAAATAACTGGTAATATCAAAATATTTGGTACTATCGGTTACTTAGCACAAGAATTTAATAAAGAAGAATTACAATTATCAGTTCGTGATTATTTGTTTGCTTCTTTAGATGATTATTATGATGCTTTAAGTAATTTATATTATTATCTAGAACAAGTAGATTTAGCCGAATCAATTTTAAATAGAGAGAAACTAGAAACATTATCTGGTGGTGAAAAGGTAAAAGTTGGATTATTGAAATTATTAATTCAAGAAAGTGATGTCCTAATTTTAGATGAACCAACTAATAATCTAGATCTTAAAACGTTAGAATTTTTAGAACAATTTTTAAAACAAATAATGAAACCAATTATTTTTATATCGCATGATGAACAACTAATTGATAATGTAGCAAATATGCTCCTACATCTAGAAATAGTTAAGAAAAAAACAGAATGTAAACATACTATAACAAAATTAAAGTTATCAGAATATAAAGAATATCGAAATCAAACTATAGAAAAAAATATCATGATTGCAAATAAAGAGGAAGCAAACTTTAAAAAACAACAAGCAAGAATGAATCAAATCATGCAAAAAGTGGAACATCACCAAAATACAATTTCTAGAAGTGATCCTCATGGAGGTTACCTTTTAAAGAAGAAAATGAAAAGTATTAAATCAATGGAAAAGAGAATTAATAAAGAAAAAAGAACTGATTTACCTTCTTTTGAAGAATCGATCGAATTCTTTATTAATAATAACTCCTTACCAAATAAAAAAAGAATCTTAGATTTACATCAAGAAATATTTAATCAAGAAATTAATTTAGAAATTTATGGAAACGAACATATTGTTATTACTGGAAACAATGGTGTTGGTAAAACAAGATTATTAAGAATTATCTATGATTTGCTAAAGATTCGAAAAGACTTAAATATTTTTTATATGCCTCAGAACTACTTTGAACTATTGCCTGTAGATAAAACACCAATTGAATATTTAACAACTAAAGTAAAAATAGAAGATATACGCAGTCGTTTAGGTTCCCTAAATGTGACCAAAGATGAAATGATTAGTAAAATAAATCAATTAAGTGGAGGAACAAAAGCCAAAATATTCTTATGCGAATTAGCCTTATCTAATGCTAATGTTCTAATTCTAGATGAGCCAACCAGGAATTTTTCACCACTTTCTACACCAGTTTTAATAAATAGTTTAAAAAATTTTAATGGTGCCATTATTACAGTGACTCATGATCGAGCCTTTATTAATGTAGTAAGTGATAAAATTTATGTTTTAGAAGAAGATAAACTTGTAATAAAATAATTTATTTAATGAGAAGTAGAAAGAAACTTCTTTTTTTAATATTGATTTAATTTTTTATTAAAAAATGATTGACTTTCCAGACTGTTATTAATATAATGTTAATAACAAGTGTAACGCTTGTAAAAATTTAGTTATTGATATTAACAAAAAGATAAAAACAAAAGTGTGTACTGATTTTAAAAACAAACATCGCCATCTTTTTTAGAAATTAAAGGGTATAATTGTTATTCAAATATGTTGATAAAAGCTAGAAAGTTATTTTAAGAAAGGAAAATAAAAATGAAATTTCAAGCAAAAAAGGAAACAGAAAAAATTATTGAATTTATTAGAGAATATTATAAAGAACACGATTTAGGTGGAGCTATACTAGGAATCAGTGGCGGAAAAGATAGTGCTGTAGTTGCCGCTTTAATGTGTGAAGCCATTGGCTGTGAAAACGTGGTAGGATTAACATTACCGTGTCATTCTAAGAAAATAGATAAAAGTGATGCTTACATAATAAGTGAACATTATGGATTTCAAATGTATGATTTTGATTTGACTAATGTCTTTGATGCCTTCAAAAAAGAGTTTGAATTAATTCCTATAAAAGGTAATACTACTAATAGCGATTTAAACTTAAAACCAAGACTTAGAATGGCAAGTGTTTATTATTTTGCAGCCTTTTTGAGTGAGATTTTCAAAAAAACATATATAGTTATTGGCACTTCTAATAAAAGTGAATTATTTGTTGGCTATTTTACAAAAGGTGGAGATTCAGTCCATGATCTTGCCCCAATTGCTGATTTAACTGTAGAAGAAGTCATTCAAGTTGGAGAAGTATTAAATGTTCCTGAAAAAATATTATATAAAACGCCAAATGATGGCTTATCAAATAAAACTGATGAAGATAAACTAGGAGTGACTTATCAAGATATATCAAACTTTATGGAAGATAAAAACAGTGTGGATATGGAAACAAGAAAGAAAATAGAAAAATTACATAAAAATAGTTTACATAAATTTTATATTCCCAAATATGAAAAGAAAGAGTGAAGTATATGAGCAGTTTACAAATCGTGATTTAAAATTTTAAAATAGAGAAATTTATAATCAAGAATTAGAAGAATAGATTAGAAAACATAAAATAAGTAAAAAAAGACAAACTAAATTAATGAAAGAAATAACAACTTATCAAAGAAATATTTCTCTTCGATTAGATGAATCTTGTATGAATGTCAAAAATAGATATATGGTATTTAGAGAAAATGGACAACTTTGAGTTTGGATGTAGAAAAAGAGAGTGTATCATGAGAATTGGAATTATTGGAGGTAGTTTTAATCCACCTCATAAAATGCATAAAGAATTAGGTTTAATGGTCTTAAGAAACAATTTAGTCGATAAAGTAATTTATGTTCCAACTGGGGATAAATATCCGAAAAATGATCTAATTGAAGGAATTCATCGTTTTCAAATGTTAAAACTTATGTGTAAAGATAATTTAAATCTTGAAGTTTCGGATATAGAAATCAAAAAAGGAAAGATGGCAACTTATCAAACAATTAATTATTTTAAAAAATTATATTCAACTGATCAAATCTATTTTATCTTAGGAAGTGACTTGTATGCTGAATTAAATACATGGAAACATTCTCAATACCTAAAAGAACAATGCTATTTTATTCTAATAGACCGAATCGGTTTTCATCATAAATTAGATTTAACTGATAAAACGATTATTTGTAAAGAAAATATAAAAGAATTAAGTTCGACTTATATTCGAAATAATTTAAATCAAGCCATTAGAGAAGAATTACTTGATAAAAGTGTTATTGATTACATAAAAAAACATAAACTTTATTGCCACAAATGATATAATATAAATGAGAGTTAGCTCTTTTAAAGGTGAAATTATGTTAAAAAATTTTAATATTGAAAAATTACTAAATAATAGTTTTGAACTAAAAATCATTAATCGTGGCGAAGATTATTATTATAATAATTTAATTAAATCTATTATGTGGAAAGATAATAATGAACTAATAGCTACTATTGTGGGTACAGACATTTATTCTGTGACAATAGAATTAAAAAATGGCAAAATCTATGATTTTAATTGTAATTGTCCTTACGAATTGCACTGTAAACATGAAGTGGCTGTACTTATTTATCTATTTGAAAATATTTATGAAATAAATGAAATGTGTGAATATGAAATTAATCAAATAGAAAAAATTGAAAATACAATAAAACAATTAACTAATGAAGAATTAAAAAATATAATAATAGAATATATGAAGCAAAATAAAAGTTTTAGAAATTTTATATCCAAAAAATTTAAAGTGAAGAATTAAGGTGAAACAATGTATGGAGCAGTTTATGGCGATGCTTGCCGAAATGAATTAGAAGTAAAGGAAATGCGATTCCGTATTAATTATCGAAAAAAATTATTAGAAAAAAATCCGAGTTTAACAAGAGAAGCAGTGCTTCATCTTTTAGATACAGATCCTAATGCTCATGTCTCATTTAAAGAACGAATAAAGATTCTTAATTATAGAATTCCATTAATGCATGAAGACAGTATTATTTCAGATGATACTCACATGACTTATGCAACAGCGAAAGCGGTACTATATGGGCTTGACTATGAAAAAACATATCGTGAGGTGGCAAAAAAAGAATTAGCAAAAGGATTAGACAAATTCGGAAGAAACCCTTTTGGGAAAAGATTTAGTGAATGGGCAAATGGTCTTGTTAAGGGCGATAGTTATGGCAATGGATGTGCAATGCGAATATCGCCCATTATCCTAACATCTACTAGTTTAGAATCTTGCTTAAATGAAGTAGAAAAATCAGTTATTTCAAGCCATAATTATCCTGATAGTATTTTCTATTCTAAAGCCTTAGCCGAAGCTATGTATCATTTAAAATGTGGTTTATCAAAAGAAGAAGTTAAAAGAATAATAGAATTAAAATACTTTTCTCTTGATTATGATTTAATTGATTTACAAAGAAACAATACTTTTTCCTCTTCAGCAAGAATAACAGTCCCTCATGCACTTTTCTGTTTTTTAGAAAGTAATAATTTTGAAAATGCAATAAGAATATCTTTATCAATAGGTGGAGATACTGATACAGTTGCCGCGATGAGTGGGGCATTAGCAGAATTTCATTATGGAATGCCAGAAGATTTTATTGAACAAACAAAGAAAATAATACCTCAAGAATATATTGAAGTATTTGATGAATTATATAGAAAGGATTTAGAACAAAAATGGAAAAAATCACGCAAATTGTTGAAAAACTAAAACAATTAAATAAAACAGTATCAACCATGGAATCATGTACCAGTGGATCTCTAGCCAGTGCTTTTACTAATGTGGATGGTGCCAGTGAAATATTACAATTTAGTGCTATAACGTACTCAAATGAATTTAAAATCAAAATGGGAGTACCTGCTAAAGTCATTGATGAATTTGGTGTTTATAGTATAGAAACAGCAATCGAAATGGCTAAAAACATTACTAAATTCTCAAACAGTGATTTTGGAATTGGAGTGACCGGGAAATTAAATGATGATTTAACTGTTTATTTCTGCATTTATGAAAAAGCAAAAAATCTATATTATACTGATATTATTAAAGTGGATAAAACAACGAGAATAGAAAACAAACAAATGATAATTGAGGCTATCTTAAAGCGATTATCAATTATTTTGGAGGATTTATGAAATATGAAACCGAAGAAGAATTTTTAAAAAATTATAAGAAAGAAGATTATGAACGTTTATCCATGACAGTAGATATTGCTGTTTTTTCTGTAGCAAATGCGGACGTAGACAATTATCGAAAATTAAGTGAAAAACAATTTAGTATATTACTAATTAAAAGAGAAAATCATCCATTTAAAAATAAATGGTGTCTTCCTGGCGGATTTATCAACATTAATGAAAATCTAGATGCTGCAGCCATTCGTATTTTAAGCAAAGAAACTGGTGTTGAGGATATTTATTTAGAACAATTATATACGTTCAGTGATCCCAAACGTGATCCAAGAATGAGAGTTATTAGTTCTTCTTATTTAGCTTTAATTGATAAAAATCGTCTTGAAAATAAATTACCTGCAAATGCATCATGGTTTCAATTACATATTATAGAAGATGAAAATGAATTTTTAATAACATTTAATAATGGCAAAGAAGAATTTTTCATTAAAGTAGGGAAGAAGTTAAAAGACAAAACAACAGATAGATATCAATATATAGCTCAAAAAAATGATGACTTAGCCTTTGATCATCCAATCGTCATTGCCTCAGGCATATCTCGTTTAAAAAATAAAATAAAGTATACTGATATTGTCTTTAATATGATGCCAAAGTATTTCACTTTAAAAGAATTACAACAAGTATACGAAATAATCTTAGGAAAAAAATTACTAGATCCAGCCTTTCGAAGAATTATTGCTAGCAAAGTAGAAAAGACTAATAAAATAAAAACCGGTGGAGGTCATCGACCATCAGCCTTATTTACTTATCAAAAAAATGAAAGAGAGTTAAAAAGCCAATAACATTGGTTGGAATTCTCTTTTTTTCATGATAGAATAAATAAAGATGGAGAAATAGAATTATGAAAATAGCATTAATAAATGAAAATAGTCAAGCAGTAAAAAATGAAATAATTTATAATTCATTAAAAAAAGTATGTGACAAAAAAGGGTTTGAAGTATTTAACTATGGAATGTATGGAACTGAAGATGAAAATAGCATTACTTATGTTCAAATTGGCTTACTAGCCTCCATTTTATTAAATACAAAAGCAGTTGACTTTGTTGTAACCGGATGTGGAACAGGACAAGGAGCAAGTCTTGCTTGTAACTCTTTTCCAGGTGTATACTGTGGTTTAATAGTAGATCCAACAGATGCTTATCTTTTTAGTCAAATCAATGCTGGAAATGCAATTGCTTTACCTTTTGCCAAAGGGTTTGGTTGGGGAGCAGAAGTAACACTAGATTATATCTTTGAAAAATTATTCTCCTGTGAATTTGGAGGAGGATATCCACGAGATAGAGTTATTCCTGAACAAAGAAACAAAAAAATATTAGAAAGCGTTAAGATAATAACAACGAAAGACTTAATGGAAATCCTTCCAAATTTAGATCAAGAATTTGTAATTAGTACATTATCAAATGATAATTTCAAAAAATTATTTGAAGAAAATGCAGAAGAATCAGAACTAAAAAAATATATTATCAAATTAATGAAGTAGGTGTGTTATGAAAAATGAAGTTATAAATAAAGAAATAAAAGAATCAATTTTACTTTCAGTGGTTTTAATCGTTCTAGGAGTAATCTTATTTATTCGCAATATTGATTTTGTAGAAAGCATGATGAATTTCTTTGGAATTATTTTAATTGTTGCTGCATGTGTTTTGTTTTTATTATATTTTCGCTTAAATAAAACAGAAAAAAGCTTAAGCAATGATATCTATAAAATATTATCATTATTTTTAATTGGAATTGTCTTTATCTTTAAAGGAGAGTTGTTCACTAACTTAATTCCAATTTTAATTGGGAGTTTCTTTGTTATTCGAAACTTTGGAAAAATTCAAGGAGTTATTAATTTACATCATCAAGATTATATTTCTCCCAAATATCTATATGGTTTAATCGGTTTTAATATAATTTTAACCCTAGCAATTATTTTCCCAGTTATTGATTTTCATATATCTGATAGTAAATATATTGCCATCATTATTATTGTTACAGAATTAATTATGTTATATATAAACTTCTTTCTTTTGAAATTACAAAAGAAAAAAGGAGTTGAGGTAAATGAAGATAATTCGTAATATTGCCCCCAATTCTTTAAATAAATACCTTATTGCAATTGGACTCATCTTAACCCAATTTTTAATTTTTTATGCAATTATTTTTATTTTTAGTAAATATGTCTTTTGGATCTTTGGAAGTATTATTATTATTCAAATTATCTTTGCTATTTATATGGCCAATCACAAAAGCATGCCTGAATTTAAAATGCTTTGGTTAAGTTTAGTTTTAATTTTTCCGGCTTTTGGTCTAGTAGTTTTTTTAAGTGTAAGACTTGGATTTGGAAATCGGAAATATAAACGAAAAATCAAAGAATTTGAATTAAAAATAGAGTCCTTTAAAAACTTTGAAGAGTTTGCTGATTTAGGTATTAAAAGTTACACTACTTACTTTAAAAATAGTGGATCCTATCCAACGTATCAAATAAATGAAATTGCCTATCATGAATCTGGAGAAAGTGCTTTTGTAGATATATTAAAAGAATTGAGAAAAGCAGAAAAATATATCTTAATTGAAACCTTTATTTTAGCCAAAGGAACCATGTGGAATCAAATTTTAGAAATCTTAAAAGAAAAAGCAAAAAACGGTGTAGAGATAAAATTGATTTATGATGGAACAAACAACGTAAAATTATTACCTTTCTCTTATAAAGAAGAATTACGAGAGTTAGGTATTGAAGTTGAAGTATTTTCACCACTTAAACCAATTATTGAAGCACATCATAATAATCGAGATCATCGAAAAATGGTTATTATTGATGGAATTACAGCATTTCATGGTGGTTATAATATCGCGGATGAATATATAAATGAAGAAGAGCGATTTGGTTATTGGAAAGATACTGGAATTAAAATAAAAGGTAATGCAGTTAGTAGCATGGTCCTGATGTTTTTTGAAATGTGGTATTTATGTAATAGTGAAAATCTAAATTTATCCAAATATTTAGTGAATCAAAAGAATACTAATTCAAAAGGATATATTATTCCCTTTGCAGATAATCCTGTTGATGCACAGACGACTTCAATCAATTGTTACTTACAAATGATTTATCAAGCAAAACAATATGTCTATATCATGACTCCATATTTAATTTTAGAGCATAAATTAGAAACGGCATTAATCGAAGCCGTAAAAAGAGGAGTCGAAGTAAAAATCTTGATGCCTCGAATTCCTGATAAAAAAGTAATTTACTACGTTGGAAGAACAAATTATAAAGAACTAGTTAACAATCATATTCAAATTTATGAATTCACACCAGGTTTTTCACATGGGAAACAAATATTATGTGATGATGAAATTGCGGTGATAGGCAGTATTAATTTAGATTATCGAAGTTTTTACTTGAATTATGAGAATGCCTCTTTAATTTATCAACATCCTGTATTAAAGGATATAAAACGTGATTTTGATACAACATTTGCTAAAAGTTTCTTAATTACTGAAGAAAATATAAAAGAATTTAATTTATTAAAATATTTATTGGGAAAGATACTAAAAATATTTTCACCCTTATTTTGAGATAGATTAAGTTCTTTTTTCATATAATTCTTTAGGTGAAAAAGATGAACTCATTTATACTATTTATAAAAGGATTTATTGTAGGTGTTGGTAAAGTTATGCCAGGAGTAAGTGGAAGTTTACTTGCTGTTTCATTAAATATCTATGAAACCTGCATCAAGGCGATTAATGATTTAAAACGTGATTTTATCCCCAATTTTCTTTATTTATTCAAAGTAGGAGTAGGGATTATCTTATCAATCTTTATTTTTAGTCGAGTCATTCTTTACTTTTTAGAAATTTATTATGTTTATACCATGATTTTATTTATTGGTTTAATTTTTGGTAGCTTTTTTACTGTTTTAAAAAATACTGAAGTAAAGAAATTAAAAGATTTAGGTATTATCTTCTTGTCTTTAATCATATTACTCTTTATTGATCATTACCGATTGAACACTTCTTTTGTAGCGAATAATGATTTCACTTCTTACTTCTTTATCTTTTTGAATGGCTTTATTGATGCTGCTACAATGATTGTGCCGGGGATAAGTGGAACATCAATTTTCATGATGCTTGGTACTTATGATTTTATTCTTTCAATGTACAGTAATCCTTTTTCTAATATTTTATATTTAATTTGTTTTGGAGCAGGCTTAATTATTGGTGTTTTTGTTGTTAGTAATTTAGTTGCTTGGATTTTAGATAATAAAAAAGAAATCCTATATTTATTTATATTAGGATTTGCTATTTATGCAATGATTTTTTTATTTAAAGCAGTCCTACCGATGATTCAGAGTGCCAATTTATTATTTTTAATTATCTTATTACTAATTGGCAGTTTATTAGCCAAAAAGTTAAATGATTGACAAATCTCTCTAATTTTTATAAAAATAAAGCAACTCATGTTATAATTTCTTCAACAGGAGTATTTATATGAAAAAATTAAAAGAACACAAATGGCAACTTTTAGGTATTATAGTTGCAGCAATCATTTTAATGATGCCTTTATTTATTAATGAATATCATAAGAACGATGATACTGTCTATCATGTTTCAAATGTTATTGGAGCAGAACAGAATATCGAAAACTTTGGAAGTGCAGGGGCAATTGTACCAATCGTTGCCAATGATTTTGGATATGGATCAAGATTGTTATATCCACCATTATCACAAACGACAATCGCTTATGTTTTTCATGGCATTAAGCATCTTGGACTCACTGTCTTAGATGCCTTTAGAATCGTTCATTTTTTAGTGTTCGCTTTCTCTGGAATTACAATGTATGGCCTTGCCTATAAATTAACAAAAAACAAAAAAATTGCTTTCTTTTCAGGTTTAATTTATTTAACAATGCCTTATCAATTAGCCGATATTTATGTAAGAGGAGCTTTAGCTGAATGTTTCTTATTTCCATTCTTGCCAATGATCTTCTCAGGAATAGTATCCTTACTTGATGGTGATAAAAAGAGATTCTATCCTTTATTTATCTTTGGCTATGTAGGCGCGGTATTATCTCATTTTACTGTTATGATTTACTTTACAATCCTCTTGGGTATTATGCTTTTATATCTGCGTAAAAAAGTGTTTAAAAAAGAATTTTTACTGCCATTCTTTATTGCTTGTTTATTTATCTTTGGAATGTTACTATTCTTTTTTGAACCAATGGTTTATTATAAATTAACTGGTGGAATTGCTGTCTTTATGAAAAATGTCATGACAAATGGCGTTTATGGATCAACCCTATGGCCTCATGAATATTTACCAATTACAAGATACTTTGATGAAATTATGTTTTATTTTGCTTTGATTCCTTTAATTTTGGCAATTATTACTTTTGTTAAAAGAAAAGAACTGAAATTTCCAAGATATACAAAAGGATTCTTAGTATTCTTCTGCATTACCTTATTTATATCCTCAAAATTTTGTTACTGGGACTTTTTACCCGAATTCTTTTTAATGATTCAGTTTGCTTGGCGATTAGTCGCTTTCTTAGGATTAATATTTGCATTACTAGCTCCAATTTGCTTGCAAAAAGTTGATAATAAAAAAATACTTGCAGGTATTTATATTGGAATAATTATTATTTCTTATTTCAATATTCATTACCGGAGTGATGATATAGTAGACTTAGATGTCATTATTACTTATCATGAAGCGATGGGATGGCAACATGAATATTTACCAGAAAATGCTTATAAAAATCAAGAATATTTTGAGAATCGATCACGAGATATTATTTATGATGAAGAAAATAATAATGCTATATTTGAAATCATTGAAGATAATACACCTAGATTAATTTTTAGAAGTAATGAAGTGGAGAATACTATTACCATTGAATTACCAAGATTATATTATATCGGTTATGAAATCATCGATGAAGAGGGAAATAAATTAGAAGTAAAAGAAAGTGAATATGGTTTTATTGAAGTAGAAATTACAAACAATTCAACATTTACTTTAAATTACGTTGGAACTTCTACTAAAAAAATGGCTAATATTATTAGTGTTAGTTCTTTCATTATCTTTATTGGCTGGTATGGAATTTATTGTTATAAAAACAAAGAAAAAGAAGGAATAAACTAATTTATTTCTTCTTTTTAAGTAGACAAATCAAAATTATTATATTTGCTTTTTTGACTTATCTATAATATAATTTAGATGAATTAGTAATTTGTCGTAAAGTATATTCTTAAAAAGAAAAGGACATACTTAAGAATAGTAGATGAATACTTAAAAAAGAATTAGAGGTAGGAAAAAAATGGAATTTATTGTTTTAATTTATTATTTTTTATTTAGTTTATCACTGATTTATGCTTTATACTTTGGGATTACGGGTTTGTTTGGATTTAGAAATTATAAAAAAATGAAATATGCAATCCATAAACCAAAATATAAATTTGGAGTTGTTATTCCTGTTCGAAATGAAGAAAAGGTAATAGCACAATTAATAGATAGTTTAAAAAAACAGAATTATCCAAATGAATTATTTGAAATTATTGCAGTTCCAAATAATTGTACTGATAATACAGAAAAAGTTGCCAAAAAAGCTGGTGCAACAATTTTAAAACCAGATGTACCAGTAAGAATTAAAGGTGATGCTTTAGAAAATATCTTTGCTAAATTAGTAAAACAAGACAAACATGATGCTTATATCGTTTTTGATGCAGATAATTTAGTACATCCAGATTTCCTTGCTCGAATGAATGATGCCTTATGTGAAGGTGCTCAAGTTGCACAAGGATTTAGGGATGCAAAAAATATGAGTGATAGTTGGGTAACAGGCAGCTATACGATTTTCTATTTTATCCAAAATTTCTTTTATAATCGTGCAAGAATGAATTATAGTGGTTCAGCTACAATCAATGGTACTGGCTTTATGATGAAAAAGGATGTAATCAAAGATGGATTTCATACCGTAACGATTACTGAAGATAGTGAATTCACAGGGCAATGTGCTTTACGTGGAATTCAAGTAGCTTTCGTTGAAAATGCCATCACTTATGATGAACATCCAGTTGATTTTAAATCTTCTTGGAAACAACGTAAAAGATGGACTAGTGGAACACTAGATTGTTTAAAAGTATATGGTTCAAAATTAATGAAACAATTCTTCAAAACAGGAAATATTGCATGTTTTGATATGGCTCTTATGTATGCTGCTCCAATCATCATGGTTTTATCCTTCATGTTAACATTTATCCTTTATGCATTCAATTTGTTTGGCGTTCAATTATTTGATTTATTCTCATATATGTATGCATTAGGACTTGTATTCTTTGCAGCAGGTTATGTTCTAAATATAATAATGAATATCTTTGTTATTAAATATAATAATAAAAGTATTAAAAGTGTATTATCTGGGGTATTCTTATTCACATTCTTCTTACTATCATGGATTCCAATCAATATCATTTGTTTATTCAAAAGAACAAAAGAATGGGAAGCAATTGTCCATGATCGAAACAATATTGATTTAGATAAATTAATTAGATAATCTT
>Ga0153946_1000445_pt1 | contig 18161 bp, 19 predicted proteins | sample TSNJ030MetaG_FD_104751 | JGI IMG/M metagenome (GOLD analysis project Ga0153946, IMG submission 104751) | Attine ant fungus gardens microbial communities from New Jersey, USA - TSNJ030 MetaG | ecosystem: Host-associated > Fungi > Mycelium > Unclassified | place: USA: New Jersey, Wharton State... | reverse complement strand
TTATCTTTAATTCAGTTATTTATTACACAGTGTGCATGGACAGTTACTGCCAATTATTTTATCTAAAATCAGCAATTTGTTACATGGGGCACAGTGGCAGTCCGTGCCGCCAATCTGATAACTTTGATTACATAAGTAAATTAAATGACTCTTACTATTTCTAGTTTAGCTTGTGATGACATAATCATGCGGACCCGTGGATCCCGACCCGTGTCTCTAGTGGGTCCCTTGCTGGACTGAGTGCTTCGTAAGCTGATTTTGTAAACCGAAACGCAAATCGGAGGTCATGATCTCTTGCCACCATGATATTTCAGCCAAAGAAGACAACACAAGACATGCTCGCGAAAGATAGGCAGTCATAGAGCTTCGTCACCTCGGCAAGATTGTTTCTATTTATATGTGATTATCTCCACTCCCATCAGCAATTCTAGATTGATTATACATTTTCAGGTCACCCCAACTCCCTTGTCAATGGGTTTCAATCAATAAGTCATGGTCGAAGATACAGACAAGTCAATATAAAGTCTGTCCATGTGATTCTTTAGATAATTTAAATTTTCCATAGCACACTCTACCTACTAATTGGATTGAGTGAAAGGCCAGTGTAGGGAGTTTCTGGAATTGCCTCCTTCCTTGCCTTCTATAGTGAAATGTAAAGCTCAGATGTCACCGCAATAAGGACGACTAAGGTGTATCTACGTAGGAGTGGTGTTTAAATGGGTGATTTCTCGTAGTAGTACACGTGTGATCCAGTCTGAGATGGATTTGATCCCGTAACGAGTTTCAGGTGTGATGTCATTCAGTGCGTTACATGCAATGCAACACAACAACAACATCATGTCCTTTTCAATTATCTTGAAGACAGAACACTGCTTGCATGCATGTTGTACAATAGTTCTTTGTGGTAGAATATTTCTTTGAAGTCTCCCTCTGATTTTAATGAGAGGCATTAAAAGGTAAGCCAGTAGCTCACGTTGCCACTGTGTTTGGCTCCTATCCCCTCAAAAATAATTTTCATCACATTGGTAGCTCATAAAGAAATAAGAAACAAATTAGTTTAACCCAGCTTCTACATTGGAGACAACATCCGTATATAGTATGTGACCTTGATCTGTAATGGAGAGTATATCTATATATGATATAGCACTCTAACTAAGAAAAGAAAATAGGTATCTAGGGAGGGTCTGGCGTTTTTCTCAGTTCACAACATCTGGGAAAGTCTGGGAAACTTGAAAAATCATGTTCGGCATCTCGGCATGGAGTAGTCTGAGAAAATCTGTGACCTCAGATTTTCTCAGACTGCTTATGGAAAGTCACCCAATGAGAACACGACAACTGTGTACCTGCGCGGTCATGGAGTAAACTACAGGAGCAATAGATCAGAGATGGAGAGTCTGGAATGATGAGACGAAAATACCTTCGAAGCTGTGGTCTCTCGTTGGTTGATCAGGAAATTGCTCCACAGAGGCACGTGTAACAGAAGACATTCCTTGACATTTTTTTGTCGACCTCTTAAGTTTTCCTCTCTTCATTCGAGATCTTGGATCCGTTGTCTACCGCGTTTGAGTGCTCTCCAAAGCGAGCGCTCAAATCCAATCTCTTGTTACGTCGACCCAGCGCGTCTCTCTAATTTCAGCTGCTCATTTCTCTCGCAAATCGACGACACTTCTTCAACCAGTAGTCTTGTACCTTAATTGAATCTGAGTGAAATGTGAATTTTGTGATCTCTCGTTCGCGTGCCTCCTTCATTCTACACAAAACTTCTCTGCTCTCTCGGAGCTCCTTGGTCGGTTCCATGACTGATTCTTCTATCGTCGCCTCCTTTTTCACATCCTCTGCCATCTGTTAGCCTGCACGACTGATGGCAACAACCCTGGCACGTCTGTTACTCTTGCTCTCCACAGCCAGTTCCTGCATTTGTCTCTCCAGTTGCCATACTTGGTTTGAAAGCAGTAAACAGTCACAGAAAGCCTTGGACGCATTCGAGCCTTTCACATTCTCGACTGCCTGAATAAAAGCACGAAGGGCACAAAGTTGGCGCTCCTGTTTCCATATGTGGTTCATATACAGGAGTCGCTCACAGAGTGTCACGAATGCCCCTGAAATGCGCTTCTCGCCAACACAGTCCCTGCGGACAAAGGAGTGATTGAGCAAGGACTGACAGAAGAAGAGTGGTTGGTCCCTCGAACGAGAAGAAGTGGCCGAAGTCTCAGCTAGGGATCGTCTCTGGGGAGCCATCCGGAAGATCTATTGCTGCCAACTCTTTGACTCAATCAAGCCAGCTTCCAGTTCCTTGAGATCTTCAAGAGACTTTCTGGCACTCAACGCGTACTCTTCTGACTGGAAGCAGGTAGGCACGAACATGATGATTTGACAAGTGTTTACCACCTGATTCTGAAGACATCGACAACGTCGTTGCTGAGGCAATAACAAAAAGAAGTCTCAATACAAGAGAACAAAAGGCGTCCCTGACCTGTGGTTGTACACGTGTCTTCATGTATTATCTTTTGTCAGAGAAGGTAAGTATGCGAAAACATACTGTGCAAGAGGTAGTGCCAGAACTTTAGTTGTAAACATTACTAGAAAATCTAAATTTCTCTCAAATTGGATGAAGATGGAGGGGGTTTGGAAATTGTGTAGTATCAATTTCGATATGACGCAGGAAGGACACATGGGTGCCTCGAGCTGATGATCAGTTCAAGTTGATCCACCCCTCCGTTTGGTGTTTCACAGCCTTGTGCCAATCCAAGCATGTGCAGTCGGCGACGTGTCATGACAATGAGTACTTCTTCTAGCACTGGATGGCTTCCCAGAGGTTTGAAATAGTCGTTTTGAATAATTTCACATAGTATTTTAATTGTGTAGTATTTCAATATATGTCAGTTAGAAAAAATGTGGCAGCGACAGAGATATCTATTGTATCTCATGCCGAAACCCCAAAAAAAGGAGGATGAAATCGGATTATTTCATTCAACAATTGGGTGGTTACTACAGCTAGTTCCAGGGATTCGGAATAAGTTTGAAATGAAGAAAAAAAGGAGTGAAATACGCTCAGTACAATTGATATGAACAGACTGAAAGATATCATAGATCACACTGTCATTTATGAGATGAAGACAATTTACCAATCCAACATACTATCCTTGCGAATGTATCCAGGTATTAATAAATTCGGGTAATTGCCTGACCCACCACCTACTATTCTAATATGTTCAGCACGAACCACGTATCTGAAGACAAAAAATGTGCCAGTTTTGCCATGATCCCGCATGACTTTCACCCCACCTGAAGTTTCCTAGGATTTGTTGTGGTCAGGGTATCTTTGTTGAAGGTAGTCAAGGCAGAGGGTTTGAAGGTAGCGCTTATCCAACGATCTAGAAGTAACATTATTGGTATACGAGTTCTTTCCGATCCAAAGACAGCCCACCCTGAACCAATTCTGACCACTCCTGTCCCGCTTGGGCACGGTGCCATGGGTTTGTCCTAGATAGCTACTTGGCAGGACTAAGGATAGCAAATAACTTGTCCGAGAGAAAGTAGGAAATCACGTATTGACGAATGACAGAAACATCCCTCCTAAAATTATCTTTGTGTACTTCACTTCCTACTTATTATGTCACTCATTACTTTTCTTATGGGCAAATTAATTGTAACCAACGAGAAACTTTCTCTGCACTCGATTTGAAGGTATGTCCCCCCAAAGAATTTTCATGCTATTTCATGCTCTGCAAGCAACTATCATGGGAAATCAATCATCAGACAGTTTTTGTCTGTGTCATCGAGAATATTACTCACCATGTTGGGAATACCATCAGAAATCGGGTAAATGTGTTTACAGTTAGGACAAGCCATGGCGCCTTCTACAACGTGCAGCTGTGAGAGTATTGACACCAACGATTAGGCTCTCATCGCTAGAGGCAAGAAAGTGCCCACTTCGAAAAGTACATGATGCAGACTTTTGAGAAATTCATCGTCAATCATTTCAGGTTGCTCATCAGGAAGAGAGGTATGGCCGAGCTATTTCGGGAGAAATAAGCAAGCTTTAGGAGCACATGAAAGACGGCATTGAGACCTCCTGGGCTGTTTTGACTAGGGCATTCCACTCGATCTTGGGTAAAAATGTTTTGATGAAATCCGGGTTGAACTCCGCTTCTCTGATTTCGAGCTGAACGTTTTGGAAAATTAGAGGAAAGTTGTTTGTATTGCATTCCTTTGCGTGACAGGCAAGGAGATTGTGTGTTACTAAGCGAACCATGTTAGAAGTGATATCTTGTGTCTAATCCGATCTTTGGCGGCATTTACATTTAATCACGTGAAAAAATTCTGATCGTGGGCCATGACCTGAATGTCATCGAAGTGTATTGTAAATACTCAGACTTAAGACTGACTTTTACGAGTGCCTTCCGGAATGCGGCCACCATCTCCTTCTATTCCGGAGAAAGAATTTTTGTATGCATCTCTCAAGGAAGCCTTACGTCTAGATGGTCGTTCTCTTTTGGAGCAACGGAAGGTTGAGATTAGTTTTGGTGGAGAACTCGGATATGTAGAATGCAGTATAGGGAAGACCAGGTGTGCACACAAGATTTGCCTCTGATACAGCTATCTAAAGCTCTTCCAGAGTGATTGCACAAGTCGACGCGAAAATGGTCAAGCCCTCACCTGAGAGGCCATACGAAGGAATCATTACGATCCATTCAGAAATATCACCCATGGCATCGAGCGAGTATGAAACCGGACGGTAGGTGTGTACTTTTGACATTGACAACAAAATTTTAATGAATTTGACTATTAATGACTGTAGAGGTTCTGATGAGGAAGTGAGGATCACCAGGATGCTGGATAAAATCCTCAGGAGAAGTGATGCAATCGACAAAGAGTCATTGTGTATTTTAGTCGGACATCGGGTAAGAAAAATGGAACAATTCTATCTAATTAATCATACTTGAATAGGTGTGGCACTTACGGCTTACGCTTCATTTCTTGGCTGACGCTGGGAGCATGCTGGATTGTGCCTGTTTAGCTGGAATAACCGCTTTGAGGCATTTTCGACGACCTGAAGTCGAAGTCATCGGAGACGAAATTATCGTTGTGAGTCCTATAGGGCCTAGTCAACAATCTCATCGGCTCATTAATTCAGCATCCAGCCTCAGAACGCGCTCCGGTTCCTCTTGCGATCCATCACATGCCGTTTTGCTTTACTTTTGCTTTCTTTCATGACGAAACAATATCTCCAGTGCTTGACCCCTCACAGCTAGAGCAGCATTTGAGTGCTGGTCTCCTTTCCATTGCACTCAATGCGCAAAAGGAAATTTGTGTGCTCCAAAAGTTGGGTGGTGCTCCACTTCCAAGAGAAGAAATCTTGCGACTAGTCAACATTAGTGTAGAGAGAGCGAGAGAGTTCTACACATTTATTGAAGCTCGGTTGACAGAGGATTGGCTAACCAGAAAGGTAGAAGTACGATGAATGATACGAACTCTATATGGACTTCAACGAAAAAAATGACGAGGGTTTCGTATTGTGGACTATCATTGTTTATAGTTGTCTTTTCACCACGGCGCGAGTGGGGATCCCCAAAAATCGGTCCTGAGACTCTTCAACTGTATGTAATACGGAACGGATGCAATGAACTTACCGGCATTCATCCCAGATTGAATCCAGTTTTGCACCATAGGCCGTAGTTTCCTCAGCCTCTTCTTTCTCGATATAGTCGCAAAGTGCTTGAAGCAGAGCCCTTGATCTTTCTTTTCTGGCAGCCTGCTCCCTCAGGGCTAAGGAGCGTCGGAATTCCTCGTAAATCTGAATCGTCGTGACGGTTGTTCGGGTTACGAGTAGGCCAGGTATTACGCATAAGTTCAGGTCCGCAAACTCTTCACACCGTGCCTTCTTGCTTCTCGAAGGTTCTTGAGACTTTCTCTTAGCGCCTTTTGCAGTGCCTTCACCACTATAATCATAATGAGAGTTCAATTTTGAAGGAAGCGCGGATGACATACAATTCAATGACTTCAATTTCAGTTTCAGTTTCAGGAAAAAAAGGTCCAAAACAGTCGGAGTTAGTGCAAATGTGCCAGCATTTGGAGACGTAAGAGACAAAACACATTGTCTTCCCGGTTTGTTGTGAATGATGGGGTAGTGAGTTTAAGATGTTAACATTGTGATCAAAAACATCTCCAAACATGTTTCCCACCTTCAAAATTCCAGTGTAATTTGTATGTTGTTGGGTTCATTCCTGTAAGCACAAGCTGCAGGATGTGAGCCCCCAGCGTCCAAAACTTTTTGAAGTTGGGATTGTTCAGACCGGTATTCAAAGCCGGTATTCGTCGATTCGAGAAACAGAGGGAGAACACGTGGAATGGAGGAACGAGGTCACGGAAAGAAGAAACCGCGACCAGCATATCGAAAACAGATTTGACCATCCACCATTGAACTGTTCAGCCAAGACTGAGCAAAAGTCAGTACGTGACACTTCTTTTTGTATGCCTTGACTAGTAGGTTCAACTTCATCCTCTCTTCAGTACAGTGCAAAGCAAACTGTTAATTCCACGAGAACAGAACACAAAAATTCCTACCTGATTATAGGTAGTGCAAGGCACTTCCTGACAAAGCAGAGTCCATTACTCGCCAATCTGAGTTAGTCGGCGGTCAAAGCGGCAACAAGTGATGGCGCTTCGACCAGCGATCCTATAGCAGTTCCTTGTGACGATCCGGTGTTGCAAGGATAACATTCTGGACCTCGCTTCTGGGAAAATGTCATACCAAGTGTTCGGTGTCCAGCTAGCTCTACAGGCACCGACGAGGAAGTTTGTCTAAAGGCTGTGACGTGTCCAACCAATAGAGAACGTCCACAGAAGGGCGATTCACTCGCAATGTGAAGGCATCTGTAAGTCAATAGGCAGTTGCTTTGATCCTTCCATCGGAATCGGGACCATCTGTCACGGTCCTTCAAGTCCAAGTCTTTACAGCATGTCAGACAGACATCGAGATTTATGACTGGGCTCGTCTATGGTAGGCCACTGCTCTCCTGACGAAACACTTGGGAGAAGTTTGAAGTCTAGGATCTTTAGTCTTGAGCACTGCGTCTGCACTCGCCACTGTCGCGCCAAGAAACTATTACCAGACATGTCACTCATAACCCAAGAAACTGGGCCTAGGTTGATACTAGATGCTCGCACTTTGGGTCTCGTCGCGAGTAGGGGGAGCATGAAATGTTACCAAGATTTGCTGCTCTTGTAATCTTGTCTTTATGACAGAGGACCTCTCCGTTCCGGATCCCTTGAGTTTTTACTCGTTTTTCGAGAAGTTGACTCGTGCAAAACCAACAAAAAGATCTATATGCCAGTTGGCCATATCGTCTGTCTTCTGATACGTCTACAAAGAGACCCAGTGGTCAGCCGATGTGTGATGGGAATTAGATGGAAACTGGGCGCTCAGTGTGACTGTCTGCCGAGTCCCACTGATGCGTGACCACGAGCCAAAGTATGCAATCGGAAGTCAATAATTATATCAAAGACGAGGAGAGTATCTATGTGCTTGCTGAATTTGCCAAAGGCTGTAGCAAGTAATCGGGAGACTTTTTCTTGTAAGCGTGCTCTGCTCACGAGACGTATTGATTGATTGAAGCAAATTACGGCTAACTATGTGTAGACGTATTTGTTCGTACAAGTGCCGATCTCTGTTAGCCCAACCTCGACGACATCTCCATCAACCAGCCACACTGGGTTAGGATTTCCAAGGTTGATGCCGGCGGGACTACAAATTAGAAGGTAGTCAGGAAAATCGTGCATATGTATCGGAGGCCATCCACTCACGTTCCAGTAAAGATGACATCTCCAGGCTGCAATGTTATACCCATAGAGAAGAAAGACACAATCTGCGCAACGCCGAAGATCATGTTGCCTGTTGTCTCATTCTGCTTCATTACTCCATTGACTTTGGTTGTCAGTTGAAGCTTCTGTGGATCCGGAATTATGCTTGTGGAAACAATGGCGGGACCCCATGGACCCCAGCCGTCAGCGTCTTTGCCCATCGAGTATTGGGGCTCAGGCTCTCCTCCACGATCAATCTGCCATCCACGATGGGAAACGTCATTGCCGACGCTATATCCTAGGACATGATCAAGGGCAACGTCTACGGAGATATTGAATGCTTTCTTTTTCATAATGACGACGAGTTCCCCTTCATAATCCATAGTTGAAAGGAAGTCTCCCTGTGTTTGGTACCCCTGGGTGATAGGTACGTCACCAAAAGGTGTATTCAAGGCGGTAAATGGCTTATAGAAAAGAATAGGGAAATCGGGAATGGGGTGACCAGACTGTCATTTTTCCTCAGCGGACGGACACATTTTTGGTAAGAAATTATCTACCATATTGTCATGGGAGAAATAGTTGAAACCGACGCATCGTACGCTCCTCACCCTTTCACTTGGTAGGGGAGATAGCAACTCCTTGATCGACTATACGACAACATTGAAGCCTAGAATTTTACTGCGACGTTTCTGCAGGCTCACCTTCGTTTCTTTTTGTGATGGTAAAGTCGCCCAGGATATCGCCCTGAATCACGCGGGCACTCTTACTCTTGGATGCATCGATTGTACCCGGGGGTAAGATGGCATCACCGGTGTATTCCTTGCCATCATTTGAAATGAAGCGCACAAAGCGCTGGGCGTTAGTTATTAGGGGAAACAGGAGGAGCAATGGAGTGAACCACATTCCGCAGTTTTCTACGTCTGACAAGTTCTTAGCACAGTTTATATACCTCGAGGGTGGGATCTCATCTTATGCGGATACCTAATTCCTATGTTTGAGTCACAGCCTGCGGCAAGAAGATTCCCTCATGAATTCCAAAGACAACTATTGGATTCCCACTCTGGCGACCTAGATGCAATGGGAAAAATATTAATTTGTAACATCAGCTCAGTCCACACCATCTTACAATTTCATAAGGGCATTCGCTTCCAACCCTGATACATGAAAAATGATACCGACAAAAAACAGAAATCAGGACTCCATTCATGAATTCATAAACAGCACTGCTGTACGGGATACACGATAGTGAGCCAGCTAGAATTTGATCCTGCCTGCTAATATTCTCACTGAAATCTCAGCTGACCACTCCTTGGGAACATAGACTCCAATGGTGCCTGTACCGTGCCTCGCCTCTTCAATCTAATTGGAAGGAGTCAGAGTTCTAAAACCAGCCCCTATTCCCTGTGCTGCTCAGAAAATCTACAATTCACATCAGACATAATAATAAAATATACCGTTTTGGGTCAATTATTTCAAAAACAAGGCTGTGGAGGTATTTTTGTCCCACGAGTCATCAAAAGGGCAGGCTTGTGGAGACGCTTCAACGTGTGTGAGAGAGTTCTGGCGGTTGTCCCGCACACGGCATTCATGGCCCGGACCGGAAGAAGTTAGCAACCGAAAAAAACCGGGAACGAAAACCTGTTCAGTTCACCCCGAGATTCTGGGATTCTGTGATGGCCTTGTCATTTGTTCCTCTTGTTCATCGCCGAGCGTACAGTAGCAGGCGATAGTGCCCGCATCTAACATCATCAGTGCCAACCAGCAATAGTGCGCTCTTTGTTTCGTTGAGCAGAGTCCGGGAGTTTGACAGCTGTTTTGTAACTCAAGTCTCCTTGCTGATACATTTTGCCCTGTTAACGGCAAGATATTCATGGAGAATCCAGGGGAAGAAATTCGAGGGGTGATTCTGTTGCTTACTTCTACGTCTTCACCAGACCTACAAAGGAGAGCTATAGAGCAATTTATGACTCCGGACGTGGCCTTTCGACACCCTGTTTGTGCAGTCGAGAGTGGGCCAAGCTCAAGGAAAACGGTACTAGGAATATATCAGTGAGTACTCCTCCCATATTGCCTCCGGCTACCTTCTGACGATGCTTTACAAAAGGTGGTATCGAGTACTAAGTCCTCATATTGAAGCCCGAGTGAACAGTGTTGGTGAGCGCTCCCTACCACGGCAACATTCTTGAAAATAATCTCTGCGTCATAGTCTGGGATCCGGAACATCAATACATGTTTCTGGACATTCAACAGTGGTTCAAGCTGTTTTATCTCCCTATTCAGCCGGCACCCGCACGGTGAGTGGGCTGTTTTCATGACACTGAATCCTTTAGATAAACAAATCAGGCTGTGCACGCGGTTGACGCTACAAAGAGGAACAGACGGTTTGTACTACATCGCAATGCAAGAAGATTTCTATCATCCTGATGTCAGTACTTCTTAACTCCAAGGATGATACCTGGATGCTGATTTATCTCAGGATTTCATGGCCCTGCTACTTCCGCCCCTCGTTCCCTTCATTCGGATGATCCTTCTTATTGTAGGGCTCACCTCATCACTTTTTGCTAGTTTCTCCCACTTTTTCGGCTTCTGGCGGCCTGATGAGCCGAACAACATCGAATCTCGTCCAAACGGTTCCAGGGAAGAAGATTTGTACAGTGATCATGTTAGACAATATTAAGTTCCTGTCGGTACCGGGTATCCTAGAAAACATACTTGCTCTGACGTTTTGGACTTCACTTCGACTTCTCATTGTATTCAGTTGCATTCGTTTGAGCTCGTCTCTTCTCGGCCCATTCTTTAGCCTTCTGTCGTCGAAGCTCCTTTTTCGTCTCATCTACTGCCTTGTCGACTTTCGCATTATCTCCCTCCACTCCATGCCCTTCTATCTCACTACTGACTCTATCATCTTCATCTAGTTCTGAGTCATAGCTAGCCAACATTCCCAGACCGCTTTTCCTCTGTTGCTCTTCCTTTCGTTCTTTTTCCTCCCTCTCTGCACGTATTTTGGCTTTCAGAATTAACCATGCGTGACTCCATCTTCCTTTCAAGAATGCAAAACGTTTGTCTGCTCCGTGGTTAGCGAGAATCCTCATCTCCAATTGAGCAGGATTGGGCGATGAAAGTAGATGTATTGCTGTCCTTCGCATGAATTCTTTCTGTGTATCATCAGGCTGCAAAGGACTAGTAAGTAAAGCAGGGAGTGATGACATTATACCGTGATATGAAGCTCACCTCTTCATCACTGTCGCCCCGATGTTCTTCATTAACATTATCCTGCAACATCTGTTTCTCCTCTTCTAATCGTGCCCTGACTCGTTCCTCCTGGGCTTGCTCGATTAACTGTTGTCGTTTTTCATGTCGAGAATCAGCCGCCTCCTCTGGTGAGAAGAAAAACATCTCTTCTGTGTCCGAAGGAAGGTCGGACCAGCCGGAAGGCGACGCAAGCAATGATTGATGTGTTGGGTCAGTTGATGAATATTCAAAGTCTGGCAAAGTATCAAAAAGAAGACGAGCATCAAATCTGTTGGTTCATATATCAGTCCAAGGACAAGGTGAGAGAAAAAAAAGGAAAAGCATTGACTTGTCGGTTGGTAGCAGCGATAAGAGTAGAAGCAGGAAGCATTAGCATTTCTTTCACATTTTTCCCGGTGTGACAAGCAGGCTGAGCGGTTTGCTGTTTGACCTACCTGTCTACCCAAACTCCCGATGTTTCTCGAACAGATTTCGGGTTTTTGCTTGGGACTTGAGTACCTAGACTAATTGTATCCTCTTGATCGTCAAAGTCATTAGCTGGTTGGCCACTTCCTCCAGCCCAATGGATGAGCGCGCTCCCGATTCTTGGTGTTTGTCGATGAAGGTCGGGAGTAACATGCTTGTCAGATTTGAGGTCCTGTATGACTTCCAAAGATCTAGCGAGCTCTCGCGCCTGGAGTCCATGACGCACGTCAGCTTCATGTGCTCGTATAAATAAGACAGAATCCTGTCTTCGCTCTTCCAGGTTACGAGAATGATGACCATAGAGATCGTCAAGGTCATTTCGACGATGCTTTCGCTTTGACTTGGTAGAATAATCATAATGACGTTTGCGTTTCCTGGTATCAGACATGACAAGGTATAGGTCAGTACAAATTACAAAGCTTATGAACCCTGTTACGTCATAACAGGATAGAAGCCTCTATAATAAACAGCTTCAAAGATCACCCCCATTATTCAGCGTGATCAAGTAATCTAGCCAAACTTCGAGTATCCTCCGTCCACTTTGAGTGTAGTCCCCGAACAGAACCTATGATGTGTCACCTTAACGCCGGCTTTGACAAGAAAAGATTTACTTACGAAGCAGCGTCAGAAGCGAGATACAAAATGGCATTTGCTATCTCACGAGCACCTCCCAAGCGTTTCATTAGCGTTGTGTCTGCCATGTGTTTCCACTCATCTCCGTCGTTACCCTTCATGTCATCAATCAAAGGCGTAAGCGTTGGTCCAGGGCATACACTGTTCACACGGATTCCCAGGGCTGTAAGCTCCTCGGCCGCAGTGAGTGCAAGCCCACGAACAGCCCACTTTGAAGCGCCGTAAGCTGAGAGTAGAGGAGAACCTGGAGATAATGAAAGCTGCAGCTACCTATGCAGTGACAAAATATAATCTCACCTTGAAGACCGAGCTGAGAAGAAGTGATAACAATAGACCCTGAGTTTCTCTTGATCATTGCTCTTGCGCACTGCTGAAGTCCTAGAAAGACTGGTTTTGGTCAGCCAGTAGAACCATATCCTAGGTTCGTTCAAATAGGAATACCTCCTCGCCCATTCACCTCCATAATTTTATCCCATATTTTGACATCAGTATCAAGTATACTATTCAGTTCGCTCCCAATTCCTGCATTCAAGACTGCGATGTCCAATCGCCCCCAGCGCTGGAGGGCATAATCAACGTAATTAGACCTTTCAGAGCTGACACCTGCCACAAAAGAATCGCAGCGATCCAATTCATCCGCTGATAGCTGCTTGAGAATATGATCGAGAGCATCTTGATTCTGATCCACCAGGAGCAGCCCGTTGATATTTGCTTCTAAGAATGTCTTGACCGTTGCCAAACCAATTCCACCTGCGCTCATAGTCTCAGCGACTCTCACGAAAACGAACCTAAGACCATACTGGCGGCACCCTGAATACATAGGATCAAAACAATGACAGTATGAATAACTCCAGCAAGGTGGCAGAACACACAGTTATCAATGCAATTTTGTTGCTGAGGAAGAATGAAGCAAGAGGTTCGTGCTGGAGCATGGCAAGAGTATAAAGAGGTTTAACACAAACCACGGCATTCTTCCCACAGATTTATAACTAAAACTTGAATCATACACGGCGCACATTCTGATGTCAAATGAATTGGGATGTCAGGCAGTGTGGTGTCAAGTCATCTAGATTTATCACACTCTGCCAGTATGGCTACATCACCACTACAACTATGCTGCCGGTGAGTGCTAGTGTTCCACTTAAGCACAGACAAGTTCTATGCCTGCCTTTTGCATAATTGGCTAACAAAGGTTGCAAAAGTATGTATCATGGTAACAGACAAGGCAACTCCTAGGACTAAAGAGGAGGAACTTGGACCTAGTGTACCCTAGCTATGAGATAAATACTATCTGTGTAATAATCCAGATGTAGCTATGCCATGCAAGAAATTAAATGAAATGGAAGTAGAGTGAAAAATACAAGGTAATCATCCAAACATCCGCTAGCAAGCTTTGCCTACGCCTATAGCCATGTATACACACCACCTAACGCTGGGTCCTGCTTAGGCCCCTGCGTCTTAGCACTAGTTTGCTTGTTGCGAAATATAGATGCTGAATCCAAAAAAATAAAAAAATAAGTCATCATGTGCTCACATTTCAACAAGTATGCCTACCAGGTCCTACTTGCTGCCCAACCTGCCAAATTGATCTGCAGCGTTGCACCGACCCTCGGTATACAAATATTTAAGCTAGAAGAGTGAGATATCTATGCACCCGTGCCTGTACCACAAGTATACCACAAGTTTGTTGCTATATATAAATTCAGGATTCACACGCGATGTCAGCTCACTTCTCTCAGCTACATTATCTAATACTCCAACAAGATAGCTCCGTGAGAAGATGGAACCCTGCGAAACTCGTCAAGACCTTCTATATCCATTTCTGATGAAACAATGTCTTTCTCATCAACCTCCGATGGTTGAATAGATTTTATCATTGGACTTCCAGTGATGGTCGTGTCCTTCTGATACCGTGATGTCCCAAAATAGCAATCATGGGGATCATGCAACTTACCCGTGATCTATTAGTTATCATATTAATAGAACCGTGTCGTAAGGTTTTGCCAGCACCCCACTTTCCAGAGCACTCCCAAAAGCCTCTTAGTCCCAGCATGGGCACTATCTTATGGTTGATTGCAATCACTTCCTTCATCCTTTGGTTCAGGCAGCGCACACACAAATCCAAGTTCCCTCTTCCTCCCGGGCCTCCTGCGGATCCGATTATAGGTCACCTACGATATATACCTACAGAAAACCCAGAGGATAAAATTGCGGAGTGGTCGAGGCAATACGGTGTGTGTTTCCGAGTTCTAGTATGTGAAACTGGGTGATTGAACATGTTTCATAGGAGATGTCATGCTCTTGCGTGTATTTCATCGCAAGATGATCATCCTCAATAATGTTGAAGCTGCTGTTGACCTGATGGAAAAACGAAGTTCGAATTACAGTGACCGTCCGGATTTCCCTATCTTCCAAATGTGCGCATTATAGGAGTGACAATGATCCACGTCCCTTATATACTCATATGGTACTTGCAACACAATAGAATGGGCTGGAACCCGAGCCTTCCATTCACTGGTTATGGCAAAATATTTCAGAAACACAGGCGTCTGTATCAGCAGTATTTTTCCTCGCAGAGAGTCATCCGATATCAACATGCGCAGACTCGAGAGGCATGGCGCCTTGCTCTCAACCTTTTTGAAAATGGACCAGATAAAACAGATTCAATGCTCAACCGGTGAGGAATCGTCGGGATATAATATCATTCCTGATGTGTGTTCAACAGTTTTGCAACCTCAATAATCACTGGTGTCACATACGGACACGAGGTCCTCTCTGACAACGATCCTTATGTCCAGCTTGTAGCAGAAGCTTCAATTGCAATCAGTCAATGTGGAACTCCAGGGAGCACACCCGTGGATCTGTTTCCCATCTGTACGTTACCTTCTGCTTAGGTTATTGTCAGGGGAGTCCATGAAAGATCCTATAGTACAATACCTGCCATCTTGGTTCCCAGGAACCTTCTTTGCAATGAAAGCGCGACAGACCAGGCGTCTTACTTCGCGAACACAAAATTTTCCATTTGATAGGGTCAAAAGACAGATGGTGAGGCACGCATTGTCAACTTGACGGCACTAACCGTTACAGACTGAGGGGGCAGCAAAGTTTTCCTTCCTCTCGTACTACCTAGAGCATCTGCATCAAGAAACTAACGAAACCCCAGAAGAGATCTTGAACATTAAGGTAGCAGCAGCGACTCTTTTTATTGCAGGTGCAGAAACTGCGAGTCGAAATTGTTTGATAATTTTTATGACTGCTCAAATCAATGACTCTAGACTTGGTCGACTCTCTCTGTATTCATGCTCGCAATGACTTTACACCCAGAATTGCAGCTCCGTGCACAGCAGGAAATTGATGCACACTTAGGTGGTTCGCGGCTGCCCGAAGTAGGAGATCGAGATGAGCTACCCCTCGTGGACTGCATACTGCAAGAATCATTTCGGTAAGTTGATTGATGCAGCGGAAGTCATCAGGCAGACTTAATTGCGGGTTCAGCTGGCTCAGTGTAGTTCCACTTGGTAGGCCCAATTCAGCTAGTTGATCTAAACTACTCCTGATTTATATCATACCAGGAATCCCACATCGTGCGCTCGAGGACGATGTGTATAAGGGTATGTTTATTCCTAAAGGATCTCTGGTGATTGCAAACGTACGGTGGGTCGTCAAGCCATGGACCATGAATCTGCACTAATACCTCTTGAACCACTTCCTCAGCGGTATATCCATGAATGAGACGGTCTATCATGACCCGTCTTCTTTTAACCCGTCTCGTTATCTCTCGAGATCGGAAGGAGGTCAAGAGGAGCCTCGGCCTTTAGCACATTTTGGCTTCGGACGAAGGCAAGGATGCATCTATAATTTCCATCAGACCCAGGGGTTCATACTTATGCTTGATCCAGAATATGCCCTGGCAGACATCTCGCAGATGTCAGTTTATGGCTAGCAATGGCTACTATCCTTACTTTGTTTAACATCAAGGGCGAAGATGGACAGGAAATAACTCCCAAAGTTGAGATGGATCCAGGTTTTGTAAGGTCAGAGGCTTGCATATTCTTCCCAGCAAAACGATGACATTGTTAGTAGCCATCCGAAGCCATACAAATGTTTTGTGCAGCTGCGGAATGACAAGGCTAGGGACCTGATTAATCAAATAAGAGTTGAGTTGATGGATGAGTGAGATTGCAAGAAAGTCAAATCAGATGCTTAAAGTTCATGGCTAAAATAAATCATCCGTGTAATAGGTTACAGCAATGTTCTAGGTAGTTGTCTGTAGTGATTTGAGCTGTCAGGTATGTGAGTAACAGTGAAGGCCGTGGCACGCTACACTGGATACTATAGACAAGTTGTGGTCAAAAGAAGACTAAGTCAAGTCTATGTCTATTAGTTGGGCAAGTATGATGGCTTCTGTCCTTCATAGGTTTTCAACTTCATATACTGTTTTTAGGGATGTTTTTTAAAATTTCCTTCTTCTTCCGCTATCACGCATTATATATCATTAGCTACTGTGATCACAAGGCTAGATTCATGGTTTTTGGAGCATCGATGCCAACTGGGTGGTAGAGAATTTTCGAGGAAAAGATTGAGGAGAATTTAGGAGGTTGCAAGCCAAACAGGACAATGAAAATTCTTGACTTCAGCACAATATCGAGTAATTTCCGGACGCAATAGGAATCAATGCTCTTTGTCTTCACTGTTTTATAGATTTGAGGCTTGCCCCTCGTGACGACTAGCTATCAATACCTATCGACGGCTTGGATCACATCTGCCCTGCAGACAGCACATCCGAGACACATGCTCCCCTACACTTTGGCAGGGAAGCAGTTCTCTACTCTCTCTATGCTGCTTCTTCATCCTGCATTGACTCTTTTCCACGCACTTGCAGTCCCGTAACCTCAGCCTGGCTTAATAGACCGGCACCCTTTTGGAACAAAAATATGGTTTAATACGAAAGACTATGAGCTGTGCATTCAATGGATATCCGATTGAATATTAGATACAAACTGCATTCAGAGCATGTGAGTCAATATATAACATTCGAGTATCTTCGGAGGCACTGTTTTGCAATAGAAAATCGCCTTGGGTACCAATGATTTGCACAGGCCCGAAGAGAGTTAAGGCCTTCTGAAATAATCAAATGACTTCCAGTTAAAGCCTTTCCAATGTGCAATCTGCTGTGCCACAGCGCACTCTCGTTTATGTTTCGGTCTCCAGTCGGCAATTTGACAGTCCTACTGCATTGTCAGGATTGGTGGGTCGAAAAAGATCAGTACCACCACCTTCGAGAACTTACCTTGGAGCAGTATCTCATGTCGCATTTGGAGCATTTCGAATTTGCTTTCTTTTTACATACACGACAGGTGGAATCAGCGAAAATGTCTCGTGCCAGACTAAGGACGCCCATTAAGTCACAGCGTAGGACCTAGAATGAAACCGCAGCTTTAGCTCAGTAACATGAAAGGGAATGGGAATGGGAATACAATACATACCTTCACCATGTCATCGGACTCGACACGAATACCGGACTGTCCATCTGCAAAAATATGGCTATTGGCGTACATAATTGCTATTGTATCGCCTACTTGGCACTGATCAAGTATATGTGGCGACCTATCATCGGTGTGGAACGCTATAAGGATATTGTATCCATTTGTATCTTTAGCTTGATAGGTGGGTCGGATCCAAGGGATGCAACCCGTTATCTCAGCCAGAAAACACCAGTGGTGCCGTGGGTGGAGGATGCCGAGTCCATCGTCCTCATAGAATGATGTGTTGAAATCATTATCGTAGGGAAGCTGGTCAAAAGTTGGAAATAAATCCTGAGCAAGCATTAACAAGGCCAGGGCATGTCATCTAGGGGGATTATACCTCGTCAAAAATATTTAGGTGATGGGAAGACATTGTAAGTGGTGATGGGAAGACATTGTAAGTGGTGATGGGAAGACATTGTAAGTGGTGATGGGAAGACATTGTAAGTGGTGATGGGAAGACATTGTAAGTGGTGATGGGGG
>Ga0153946_1000444_pt1 | contig 18199 bp, 14 predicted proteins | sample TSNJ030MetaG_FD_104751 | JGI IMG/M metagenome (GOLD analysis project Ga0153946, IMG submission 104751) | Attine ant fungus gardens microbial communities from New Jersey, USA - TSNJ030 MetaG | ecosystem: Host-associated > Fungi > Mycelium > Unclassified | place: USA: New Jersey, Wharton State... | reverse complement strand
TGATGCGCTCGTTGGAGATTTGGCTGATGTGGATGAGTCCGTCCACACCGGGAATCACCTGGGCAAAGGCGCCGAAGGCAGTCATGGAAACCACCTTTACCCTTGCCACGTCCCCTGCCTTGTAATCCCTCTTCAGCAACTCCCAGGGGTTGTCCTCATTTTTTTTGTAGCCCAAAGAGATCTTGCGGTTTTCGGCGTCGATGTCCTTGATGTAGACCTCCAGCAGGTCGTCCACGTTTACTATCTCGCTGGGGTGCTTGATGCGGCTCCAGGAGAGCTCGGAAATGTGGATCATGCCGTCCACTCCCCCCAGGTCCACAAAAGCGCCGTAGCTTGTGAGGCTCTTCACCGTGCCCTTGTACACCTTATTGACCTCCACACTCTGCCAGAACTGGTCCTCCAGAACCTTTCTCTGCTCCTTGAGAACGGCGCGGATGGAGCCCACCGCGCGGCGTCGGCTCTTGTTGGTCTCCAGAATTTTAAAGCTCACAGCTTGCTTCAGCAGGGTATCCAACTCCTGGCCGCGGGTCGCCGTGGCCTGGCTGGCGGGAATAAAGACGCGCACCCCGTTGGTTACGGCGATGACGCCGCCCTTGACCTTATCCACCACGGTGCCCTCCAGAATTTCTCCGGATTCCTCCGCTTCCATCACTTTTTCAAAGCCGGCAATGGCGTCCAGCCGCTTTTTGCTCAATACGGCGGTACCGTCCACATCGTTGACCCGCAGCACCATCAGCTCCAGCTCATCCCCCACCTTCACCAGCTCGTCCAGTTTCGCGTTGGGGTCGTCGGTATATTCGTTTAAGGGAACGTAGCCCGCGTGCTTGGTACCGATGTCCACGCCAATTTCATTTGGCGAAACATTGGTGACAATGGCGGCAACCTTCTCTTTCGTATATATCGTTTTGAAGGATTGGTCGAGCATTTCCTCAAAGCTCATTTCATCCTGCATGTTCAACGCATCACTCATTGTTTGTTGTACCTCCTTAATTATAAACGCCGGCGTGGAAGCTCCAGCCGTCACTCCAATATTGCGGATGCCATGAAAATCCTCACGGGAAAGGTCTTTTGCGTCCTCCACCAGTACCGTTCTACAACAACCCGCGCACACCTGCGCCAGCTTTGCCGTATTGGAACTGTTCCGCCCTCCGATAATTATCATTATATCCGATTTGCGGGATAATTCCTCAGCTTCCTGTTGCCGCAACATCGTAGCACTACATATTGTATCAAATATAATCATATTTGTACATATTTTTTTTGCGATAACTACACATTTTTGCCACACAGCCACATTAAAGGTGGTTTGAGCCACCAAAATATAGCTCTTTTCTACAGAAATAACTTCGCTTTCGATTTGCTTTTGAAAATCCCGGTCGTCCGAAAGCACATGATATTCCCCGGGGCAGTGGCCGACAATCCCCTGCACCTCGGCGTGCCGGGGATCCCCCGCCACCAAAACCACACGCCCCTCCAAGGAAGCTTCGCGCACAAGGCCGTGTATTTTTTTTACAAAGGGGCAGGCGGCGTCTATGTAGGACATGCCCCTGCGCTCCAGCTCACCGTACACGCTTTGAGGCACGCCGTGGGAGCGCAGCACCACCCCGCAGTCCTTTGGCGCGTCGTCCAGGCTGCCGATGACCGCAACTCCCCGATCCTCCAACATCCGCACCATCTGGGGGTTGTGGATGATGGGGCCCAGGGTGCACACCCGCTCGCCCCTGTCCAGCGCCTCCAGCACCATATTCACCGCGCGCTCCACGCCAAAGCAGAAGCCCGCGCTCTTTGCAACGGTTATTGGCACGGCAGCTACTCCTCCCGCCCCTCCAGCAATTCCACAATGGCCCCCATGATGCGCTTGGAGGCGGCTCGCAGGCTGGCGGGACTGTTTATGTCGATGGCCAGCTCCCCGTGGGGAATCAGCCTGCCATAGCGGACGGTGACCCGGCGCAGCAGGCGCAGCTTGCCCTCATACACAACGGCGCAGGGCAGCACATCCGCGCCGGAACGCCCCGCAATCATCGCCACCCCGGAGCGGGCGCGCAGGGGCTTTCCGTCACGGGAACGGGTTCCCTCGGGGAATATCGTGAGCACGCCGCCCTCGCTGACAATCTGTGCGGACCGGTCCAGCGCGCCGCTGTCCCCCGCCCCCCGCTCCACGGGGAAGGCGCCCAGCTTCAGCAGGAGGCCGCCGAAAAAACGGTTCCGAAACAATTCCTGTTTGGCGATATACCGCAGGCGCTGGGGCACCTTGTGCGCGATGAACAACGGATCCCAATAGGAGCGGTGGTTGCAAGCCAAAATAAACCCCTTGTCCCGGGGGATATTCTGGAGTCCCTCGTACCGGATGCGAAACAGTACGCGCGCCAGTGGGTAGGTGATCGCTTTGCCAAAATCGAATAAAGTCATCCTGATTTCCAACATCCTTATTTTTGCTGCTGTTTACTTCCGCCGACGCCCCGCTCCCGGATGAGATCCAGGACCAGCTGTACCGACTGCTGCAGGGTGTTGCCGGTGGTGTCCAGCCGGACCGCGTCGGGGGCCTGGCACAAAGGGGCGGCGCTGCGGCCCGTGTCCTGGGCGTCCCTCCTTTGCATATCCTCTAAAACCTCATTATACCGCACATTGTCTCCATTTGCAAGATATTCCTCGTACCGTCTCCGGGCGCGGTCCTCGGCGGAGGCAGTGAGGAAAATCTTGAGATCCGCGTTCGGCAGTACCACGGTGCCGATGTCCCGGCCGTCCATAATCACGCTCTGGCGGCGCGCCATATCCCGCTGCAGATCCAGCAAATAGGCGCGTACGGCGGGCATGGCGGACACGGCGGAGGCGGCCATGGAGATTTGCGGGGTGCGGATTTCACCGCTGACGTCCTCCCCACACAGCCACACCTGCTGGCCCTGGGGGGTATGCCGCAGCTCCAGGCGCACATCGTCCAGCCGCTGTGCCAGGGGTCCCTCGCCGCCGTCTATAGGAATATTTTCCTTGATGGCGTACAGCCCGACGGCGCGGTACAGCGCCCCGGTGTCCACATAAACAAAGCCCAGCTCCCCCGCCGCGCGGCGGGCGATGGTGCTCTTACCGGCCCCGGAGGGGCCGTCAATTGCAACGGATGCCATAATACTGTCCATTCCTTTTTTCAAGTTATCGGGAGCTCCCCGTCCCGGCGGCAGCGGCGCTCGTTCCCGCCAAATACCCCGTGCTGAAGGCAATTTGCAGGTTGTAGCCGCCGGTATAGGCGTCCACATCCAGCACCTCCCCGGCGAAGTACAGTCCCGGCGTCAGGCGCGACTCCATGGTGCGGGGATTTATCTTCCCCACCTCCACGCCGCCCGCGGTGACCACCGCCTCCTCGATGGGGCGCAGTCCCTTGGGCGTCAGGGGCAGCTCCTTGAGCAGCCCCCCAAGGGCCATGCGCTGCTCCCGTGTGATTTGGTTCACCTTGGTCTCCCCTGGGATGCCGCTGAGGGACGCCGCCACGGGGATGAGGCTGCGGGGCAGCAGCTCTCCCAGACTGCTCTTAAAATCCCTGTTGGGCGCACTGGAAAAATCCCTGCGGATCCGGACGTCCAGCTGCTCGCGGCTCAACGCGGGCTTCAGGTCGATGTGCATGCGGTACTCCTCCAGGGCACCGCGCATGTGAGCCGAGGCGCTGAGCACCAGTGGACCGGACAGCCCGAAGTGGGTGAACAGCAGCTCCCCCTGGCCGGAAAACACCACCTGTCTCCCGCCCTTTTTGCGCCGGGTGACCACAAAGGCCACATTGCGCAGCGAGAGCCCCATCACGTCCTTCACCCAGGCTTCCCGGGTGACCACAGGCACCAGGGAGGGCAACCTGTCGGTGATTGTGTGCCCGGCCTGGGCGGCCAAGCGGTAACCGTCGCCGGTGGAGCCGGTGCCGGGGTAGCTCACGCCCCCGGTGGCCACCACCACCGCCCCCGCGCGGATGATCCCGCCGCTGCCGGTCTCAATGCCCGCCACCCGCCCATTTTCCAGCAGCAAGCGGCTGCAGGGCGTCTCGGTTAGAATATGCGCGCCGCTTTTCCCCGCGTGGCGCACCAGCGCGTCCACCACGTCCACCGCCCGGTCCGACTGGGGAAAAACCCGCCTGCCCCGCTCGGTTTTCAGCGGCACGCCCAGGCCCTGGAACAAATCCATCACCGACCCGCAGGGAAAGGCGTTGTAGGCGCTGTAAAGGAACTTGGGATTGCTGCGCATGGCGGCGATAAACTCGTCCTCGGTGCAGTTGTTGCACAGATTGCAGCGGCCCTTTCCGGTGATGAGCAGCTTGCGGGCGGGGCGGGGCATCTTTTCGGCCACCACGGTGCGCGCCCCCTCGCCGGCGGCGGTGGCGGCGCACAAGAGGCCCGCCGCGCCCCCGCCCACCACACAGACGTCATATTGTCGCGTCATTGTTCTCCTCGTCGGTCTGGTAGACGTTGTACTCGGCCCAGATGCCCTCCAGCTTTTCGTAGGTGTCGGAGATCTCCTCCTTTTTCGCCACTCCGATGGCCACAATCAAGGCGTTGATCAGGCTCAGCGGCGCTACCAGGGAATCCACGAAGCTGGCCATATCGCTTTTGGCCACCAGCACGTGGTCCGCCACCCCGGCGATGGGGGCGCCGAGGGAGTCCGTGATGGCGATGACCTTGGCCCCGCTGGCCTTGGCGAAGGAAGCCGCCTTGAGGGTGCGCTTGGAGTAGCGGGAGAAGGTGACGCCGATAAACACGTCCCCCTCCCCCACCCGCAGCAGCTGCTCAAAGATGCCGCTGGTGCTGGCGGTGTCGATATTGCGCACATTGTCAAAGATATGGGTAAAGTAAAAATTCATAAAGCTGGAGAGGGCGGCGGCGCTGCGGATGCCGATAATATAGATTTTGCGGGCGGAGATAATGTCGGCCACCGCCGCCTCAAAGGCCGCGCCGTCCACCTCCTCCAGGGTTTTTTTAATGGAATCGATGTCGGTTTGCAGGACCTTGGACAGCAAATCCGAGTTGCCCAGGCGGTCGCCCAGCACCTCCATGCGCTGCACGGCGGTGAGCTTGTTGCGGATCATCTCCCGCAGCGCCTTTTGCAGCTGGGGATAGCCCTCAAAGCCAATTTCAGTGGCAAAACGCACCACGGTGGATTCGCTGACCCCCACGGTGGATCCCAGCTTGGCAGCCGTCATAAAGGCGGCCTTTTCGTAGTGCTCCCGTATATAGGCCGCTATCAGTTTCTGCCCCTTGGAAAAACGGGGCAGCGCCTCCTCAATCAGCGGTAACAACCTATCGCGCATCGTATCCCTCCTGCCGCTCATGTGAATTCATAATTCTGCTTTCGGCAGCGCCTTCCCGGCGTCCGCGTCCACATCCTAATCATAATCCTTTGGCGCTGAAAATGCAAGCCCCTTATGGAAATCCTGCACGCTGCGCGGCGTTTTATACTGAACACTGACCAAAAAGCGACATAACTTTTTAATCAGTGTTCAGTATTAATTAAGAATTAAGAATGCAGAATGCAGAATAATGGTTGAAACGCTTTGCGTTTCTGATTTCTACATTCTGCATTCTACATTCTTAAATTCTGCATTCTTAATTCTTAATTCTTAATTTCGTTACAGGGCGTGCTCCGTGCGGGCGATGATGTCGTTTTGCAAATTTTTGTCCAGGGGCGCGAAGAGCGCCGAATACCCCGCCACGCGCACCATCAAGTCCTTGTGCTGCTCCGGGTGCTCCTGGGCCTTGCGCAAAAGCTCCGCGTCCACAATGTTGAACTGCACGTGCATCCCCTTCAAATCCCCCAAAAAGCTGCGGATCATCGCTATGAACTTCTGGCGGCCGCCGGGCTTCTCGATGGAGGACGGGGTCAGCTTCATATTGAAGAGCTGTCCGCCCGAGACCAGCACCGTGGGCAGCTTACTCACGGATTTCAGCATGGCGGTGGGGCCCTTTGTATCGGTGCCGTGCATGGGGGACGCCGTGTCGGCCAGGGCCTCCCCCGCCATCCGCCCGTCGGGCGTGGCCCCCACCCGGGCGCCGTAGGGCACGTTGCAGGAGATGGTGGAGGTGGAGGGCTGCCACATGCAGCCGATGGGTCCGCGTCCGCAGCGGGTGGTCTTATACTTTACAATTTCCTCGCAGATATAATGGAAGTACTCCACGGTGATTTTGTCCACATAATCGTCGTCGTTGCCGTATTTGGGCGCGGCCAGCAGCATACGCCGGATTTCGCCGCCGGTGGGCGTTGTGCTCTCGTCCTCAAAATTGGTCCGCAGCGCGTGGGTCAGCTGCTCCCCGGTGAGGGTTTTGTCGTCGAAGAGAACCTTTTTGACGGCGGCCAGCGAGTTGCCCACGTTGGCGGTGCCGATAAACTCCGGCCCGGCGTAGTCGTAGATCATGCCGCCCTCCTTCAATGCCTTGCCCCGGGCGATGCAGTCGTCGACGAGCATGGACACCAGCGGGTCGCCTATGTACTCCTCGGTACAGCGGTCGATGAGGTTGTCCCACACCACCTGCTGGCGCAGGAAATAGGCGCTCTGCTCCTTGACAGCCTCCATCACCTGCTCAAAGTCTTTAAAAGTGGTCAAATCCCCCCGCCCCGGCTTGAGGCAGATCCCCGTCTGCGGGTCCACGCCGTTGTTCAGCGCCACCTCCAGGATCTTACCCAGATTGATGAGCCCGGAGCCGTTGGGCCGGTGCCCGCATTTGCCCTCGCTCACCGACTCCACGCAGCCCACCACGGAATACTCAATGGCGTCCTGCACCGCCATGCCCCGGTTCACAAGGGAGGGAATAAACACCTCGTCGCTGTAAAACGCGGGCTGGCCCCCGCCCATTTTGATGCAGTCCAGGCAGGCGGAGATGAACTTGTCCGAGCAGCGGTCGTGGTAACGGGCGGACAGGGAGGGCGTGTGCAGCGAGATGGCCGCCTGGGCCTCCAAAAAGAGATAGCTCAGTTCGTTGGTGGCGTCCCAGCCGTTTTGGTCCTGTCCGCCGACAGTGATGTTCTGGAAGAGCTGATAGCCCGAAAAGGCCTTGGCGTTGTCAAAGGTAAAGACCTTGTTCACCTGGAACAGCTTGAGGAAAAACGCCTCCAGCAGCTCGGTGACGTCGTCGTCCGTGAGGCCGTTTTTCAGATCGGATTTGTAGAGGTCATACATATTTTGGTCCATTCGGCCAAAGGAATAGGAATGGCCGTTGTTGTCGATTTGGATGATGAGGTTGATGAACCAGTAGGCCTGCAGCGCCTCGTGGAGATCCCGGGCGGGGTTCTCCGGCACGTGTCCGCAGACGCCGGCAATTTTCTCCAGCTCCTGGCGGCGGCGGGGGTCCGCCTCCTGCCGGGCCATCTCCCCGGCCAGCTTGGCGTAACGGCGGGCAAAGGCGACGATGGCGTCGCACAGAATTACGCAGGAGAGCAGAAACGGGCGCTGCATTTCCTCCTCCGGCGCGCTGAGGTCCAAGCTCTCCAGCTTGGCCTCGGCCTGCTTGCGGAAGCTGATGAGGCCCTCCTTGGCGACGCGCTTCAGGTTCACGGTGAGGTGCCCGTCCGCGCCGTTCATCAGCCAATAGGAGTCCACGGCGCCGATCTGGCCCACCTGGTCCGTCTCCTCGGTGAGCCGGCTCACACAGTGATCGCTGAGGGTGCGCCCCTGCCAATAGGGGGCGATATCCCGCAGGCGCTGTTCGTCCTCCGGGGAGATGAGAAAACGGTCCCCCTGGCGGGCGTCGGGGCGCACCGGGTTTCCGTCCAGCTCATCGATGAGCCAGTTTATGGAAAATTCCGGAAAGATTGGCGCGCTGCGCGGGGTGGACGCCTGGTTTCCCACCAGAAGCTCACCGTCCAAAATGAAGATGGACATGTTCTCCAGCACATTGCGCAGTGCCATGGCGCGTTTCAGGTGGGTTTGTTCCCGCTCGTTCTTCTGGTAGCTCTCGGTCACCAGCACCGCGCGCTGGGAGCATATCGTGGGCGGCTGATCCAGCAGGAAGCTGCGCAAGGTTTGGATCCGCCGGCTGCGGTATATCTTTTTCCCGCTCACCTCCGCGCCGGTAAAGGTATTTTTCTTCTCGTCAGGATGAACATATTTCATGATGGGCACTCCTTTCCGCTATAAAAGTTACACAAGGCCTGTCTGGCTGCATTATACTATTTTTTCTTCCATTAGTCAATTAACAATTGTTATGTCATTTTCTTTTTGAAAAATCTGGCATTTGCAAAAACTGAATAAATATAGTAGACAAATTCCAAAACAGATGTTATAATGAGCGAAATTACATAAATATGAGCCAATCGTACAATAATTTTATCAAGTTTACAAAAATATCGGGATTAATCATTTCCGAGATGAATTCTGGTTATTTTCCATTTTTATAATACAATTGTCAAAACAATTAAAATTAGAGGTTTTGAAGCATGATGAACAAAAATCCCATGGGAATGATTTTGAGTATAGAGAACTTCCGCCTCCACGACGGCAACGGAATCCGCACGGCGGTCTTCCTCAAGGGCTGCCACCTGTGCTGCCCCTGGTGCGCCAACCCGGAATCCCAGAAGCCGGCGCCGCAGCTGGGTGTGCACCACAACCTGTGCACCCGGTGCGGACTATGCGTTGACGCGTGCCCCCGGGAAGCCATCTACATAATCGGAACAAATCTGCTGCTGAACGAGGCGCGCTGCAACGCCTGCGGGGAATGCGTTCCCAAATGCCCCCACAACGCCCGCCAGCTCTATGGCGGGTACCAGAGCGTGGAACAGGTGATGCGGGAGATTGAAAAGGACAGGGTCTATTACTCCCGCTCCGGCGGCGGCGTGGTCATCACCGGCGGGGAGCCCCTGCTGCAACCCGATTTTGTCCGGGCCCTGTCGCTGCGCTGCCGCGGCGAAATCATCGACACCACCATTGAAACCTCCGGCTATGTGCCGTGGAACAGGCTGTGGACCGCCTGCGAATACATCGACACCATTCTGCTGGATCTCAAAACACTGGATCTACATCGGATGGCCAGGATGTTCCCGGCGGGCACAAATTTAGAGGAGATGGAGCTGCTGTACCGCGGCAACGTGAAACAGCTTGTGGAAATGGGCAAACAAATTATTCTGCGCTGCCCCATTCTCCCCGGCTTCAACGACGACATGGTCCACATCGCCCAGGTGGTGCGGTTTGTGAAGGAACACAATATCCAAAGGGTCGACCTGCTGGCGTTTCACCAGTACGGAAGCTATAAATACGGCTCTCTGAATAAAAAATACCCGTTCAAGGACGTTCCCGCCGTCCAGGAGGATTCCCTTGGGGAAATGCGGCAGTATATCTTGAAAAGCGGTATTGACTGCGAGATAGGGGGGTGATGAAAAAAGAGAAACCCCGGGAGAAAAAAACAGAATCCGCACAAAAAAGCTATCAAAAATTAGGAGGAACGAAAATGTTACTGAAAAGCAAAAACCGTTTGTTCGCACTGTTGTTGGCAATGGTCATGGCGCTGCTCTGCTTTGCGGGCTGCACCGGCGGCGGCACCGCCACCGACGCGGCGACGTCCACAGATGCGGCGGCGGACTCCACCGACACCGCCGCCGCCACCGACACTTCCACCGGCGACCGCATCAAAATCGGCGTCTCCATTTGGGGCTACACCGACGCCCTGGGCAAGGACGTGTATGATTTCCTTACATATGTCTCCGCCGCCATCGACTGCGATGTGGAATTTGTCGCACAGAACTTTGACACCGAAGCCACCATCTCCAGCATCGAAAACCTCATTACCAGCGGCTGCGACGCCATTATTGTCTGCAACTCCTCCGATGGCGTCATGCCCAAAATCCTCAAGCTCTGCGAGGACAACGAGGTGTACGTGGCGCAGTTCTTCCGCGTTATCAGCGACCCCGAGGTGCTGGAATACGCCAACAGCTGCAAGTACTTTTTGGGCTGCACCCACGAGGACGAGGTGAGCACCGGCTACAACCTGGGCAAGGCCCTGGCCGACAAGGGCATTGAAAACACCGCCATTGTGAGCTGGAACCACGGCGACCCAACCGCCGAGGACCGTTACACGGGCTACATGAAGGCCTTTGAGGAATTCAACATCCAAGTGCTGGCCGAGCAGTGGGAAATAAACGCGGCGGAAGAGGGCGCGAAGGCTGCCGAGAACTTTATCGCCGCCTATCCCGAGCTTCAGAGCATCGTTGTCACCGGCGGCAGCGGCGAGCCCCTTGCCGGAACCCTCAGCGCCATTGAAAACCGCAACATGGTGGGCAACATCCACGTGGTATCCACCGACTTCCTGCCCACCCTGCGCGACGATATGGACACCGGAAAAATCTCCGCTATGTCCGGCGGCCACTGGGCGGATCCCTTCTTCTCCTTCATGCTGGCGTACAATGTGGCAAGCGGCGGCTGGCAGCTGGACGAGCCCACCGAAATTGTCATGGACATGGTGTATGTCGCCAGTGTCGAGGACGTCGACAACTACGAAAAATGGTTTATGGGCGAAATTCCTCCCTACACCACTGAAGAAATCCAGGCTCTCTGCGTGAGCACCAATCCCTCCGTCACCCTGGACGACCTCAAGGCGGCCGCGTCCACACTCTCCCTGGAGGACGTTATGGCAAGGCACCAGGATATGATGTAGCTTTCGCAGACCATCACGTTAAAGATTTTGCCCCTCATACCGGGGCGGGCAGTACCTTTTCGACGTCGAAAAGGTACCAAAAGACGCCAGGGGGCAAGCCCCCTGGTACCCCCGCTCACCGTTAACGGTTCTTCCGGCTGCGGCCCCGTCAATAAAGCACCATCCGATAGCAGTCATTCATTACAGTACACTAAGGAATGGTCATTACAATGATTAACAAGAAAAAAATAGCCAGTATGATATTGCTGCTGTGCGTTCCGGCTGTGGTATATTTTGTTTTTTTCATGCTGCAGCCGGCGCGCTTCGGCAGCGTAAACAGCTTGTTCATTCTCTTTCAGCAGTGTCTTTTGCCCACCGTAACGGCCTGCGGCTATTACTTCATCATCACCATGGGCCTCTTTGATTTCAGCATCGGGTCCAACATCGTGCTCAGCAGCATTGTGGGCGGGCTGCTCTCCATCCGCTTTGGCTACATGGGGCTATTTTTGGGCGGCATCGCCGTGGGCGCTCTCATCGGTCTGATAAACGGCCTGATGTTCGTCAAGCTGAGAATCTCCTCCATCATCGTCACCGTGGGCATGATGATGCTGTACGAGTGTCTGGGCCTGTTTATCAGCGGAGGCGGTATCTTCACGCTGGATAAAAGCGTCAAGCTCTTCGGCACGGCGCCCTACAACGTCATTGTCAGCATTTTGGCCATGGGGCTGTCCTATATCCTCATCGACCACACGCGGGTGGGCGTTTATGTGAAATCCATCGGCTCCAACGAGTCCATATCCCGGGACATGGGAATCCGCGTGGATAAGTACAAGGTTGTCGGGTTTGTCATCTGCGGGCTCTTCGCAGGCATCGCGGGCGTCCTCACCATCAGCTATTCCTCCAGCATATCGCCCATGCTGAACATGAACAGCATGGAACGCAATTTTATGCCGATGATGGGCTGCTTTGTGGGCATGGCGCTGAAAAAATACATCAACCCCATCATCGCCATTGTCATCGGGGAATTCACCATCTCCCTGCTCATCAACGGGCTCATGACAAACGGCATTGACGCGACGCTGCAAAAAATGGTAACGGGTCTGTTCTTGCTTTTGATTGTGGGCTTCACCACCCGCACCAGCAAAGCAAGAGTTGTAAAGTAAAGGAGGTGCCGCGCATGAATCGGGAACTGCTGCTGAAAATAAACGCCATGAGCAAGAGCTTTGGCACAACAAAAGCCATCAAGGAAGTGACCGTGGAGCTGTACAAGGGCGAGGTGCGCGCTCTCCTGGGCGAAAACGGCTCCGGGAAATCCACGCTGATGAATATGGTGGCCGGGCTGCTGCAGCCCGACGCGGGCTCCATGGAGCTTGCGGGCAACGCCTACGCCCCCAAGAACGTGGTGGAGGCCAACCGCTGCGGCGTCAATATGATCGTGCAGGAAATGAGCACGGTGGAGGGCCTCACCGTGGCCGAAAACCTGTTTTTGGGCAACGAGGGGGAGATCACCCGGCTGGGCATCTGCAACAAGCCGCTGATGCACGCCAAGGCAAAGGAAATCCTCCACTCCTTCGGGCTCTCGGACATTGATGTGGACCTGGACGTGGGGCACTTCCCCTTTGAACAGCGCAAGCTCATCGAGCTCGCAAAGGCGGTGTACGCCCACCCGCAGCTTTTAATCATCGACGAAACCACCACCGCCCTGTCTCAAAATGGCCGGGATAAGCTCTACCAGGTGATCCGCGATATGCGCGGGGACGGGCGCACCGTCATCTTCATCTCCCACGATCTCTCCGAGGTTTTGCAGCTGGCCGACAGCATCACCGTCTTCCGCGACGGCAGCTACATCGACACCATCGGCAGCGTGTGCGCCACCGAGGACAAGCTGAAAAGCCTCATGGTGGGGCGCGAGTTGACCGGAAAGTACTACCGGGAGGATTACGACGGCGCCTGCACCGGCGAGGAGGTGCTCCGGGCCCAGGGCGTCCATTGCGCGGACAGCGGCCTTGCGGATATATCCTTCGCGCTGCGCAAGGGCGAGATAATGGGCATCGGCGGCCTCACCGATTCCGGCATGCACGAGCTGGGCCAGGTTTTGTTCGGCGCCCAGAAGGTGGACTCCGGGGAAGTGAAGCTGACCGCCGCGGGCAAGAACATCCGCACTATCCGGGACGCCATCGGCGGAGGCGTTGCCTACGTCTCCAAAAACCGGGACGAGGAGGCGCTCTTCACCCAGGACTCCATCAACAACAACATCTCTATCGTGTCGCTGCGCAAGTTTTCAAAGCCCTTGCGGCTCCGGCCCCGGGCCGAACGGGAATTTACGACAAAGCACGCCAATGCAATGCAGGTGAAAATGGCCTCCATCCACCAGCACGTCTCCGCGCTCAGCGGCGGCAACAAGCAAAAGGTGGCGCTGGCCAAGTGGATCGGCAAGGACTCGGATATTTATATTCTGGACTGCCCCACCCGGGGAATCGACGTCATGGTCAAGGCCTCCATCTATGACCTGCTCTCACGGCTCAAGGAACAGGGAAAATCCATCATCCTCATCTCCGAGGAGATTTTGGAGCTGATCGGTATGAGCGACCGCATTCTCATCATAAAAAATGGCCGGGTATCCGGCGAGCTGCACCGCAGCCGGGAGCTCAGCGAGGAAGACGTCATTCAATACATGATATAAATAAAGGCGGATAGCTTTATGAAAAACAAACTGAAAAACATCATCCCCTACGCGGGCCTGATATTGGTGTTCCTGTTGTTCGTCGTGTTGACCTCGGGGCGGATCTTAAACGCGAAAAACATCAAAATGATCGTGGAGCAGTCAATTTTGGTCATTATCTCCAGTATCGGCGTGGTTTTTGTCATGTCGCTGGGCAGCCTCGACTTCTCCCAGGGCTCCATGCTGGGCATCGGCTCCATTGTGGCCGCAAAGCTCTCCTACGTCAGCATCCCCCTGGCCATTGCGGCGACCATCCTCGTCTGCACGGCCATCGGCGCCCTCAACGGCTTTTTGCACGTGCGGCTGCGCATCCCCTCCTTTATCGTCACCATGTGCATGATGTTTGTGTTCCGGGGGCTCACCAGCTACCTGACGCGGGAGAGCGCCTTACAGGTATCCTTTAAAATTTACGATTTGGACAACTTTACGCTCAAGCTCATTGTGACGGTTGCGCTTGTGTTTGTGGGCTTTTACATATTCCACTTCACCTATTTCGGCAGGCAGGCCAAGGCTATCGGCGCGGGGGAAATCGCCGCCCGGTACTCGGCGGTTTCGGTGGATAAAATGAAGATCCTCGTATTCGCGCTGGCGGGCCTCACCGGCGGCATCTGCGCCTTTATGAACATTGTCCGCGTGGGCACGGCGACGGCTAACACCGGTTCCCTGCACGAAACCGATGTGCTGGTGGCGCTGGTGCTGGGCGGCATGTCCGTAACCGGCGGCGCGCGCTCCCGGTATTCCAGCGTTGTGGTGGGCGGCGTCATGCTGGCGGTGCTGGCAAACGGCCTTGTGATGCTGGGGGTTGGCATAGCCCAGCAGCAGCTCATCAAGGGCGTCATCTTTATGGCCGCCGTGGCGCTCACCGCGGGCAAGAGCAAGGGCGTCACCGTAAAATAAAAATTTGAAAGGAAGCTAAATCGCGTGTACACATTAGAAAAAATGGAAATACTCAAAACGGCGCTGGCACTCAAGGAAAACAACCTGATAACACTGGCGGGGGGCAATGTCAGCTGCCGCCTTCAAAGCGGCGACTACATCGTCACCCCCTCCGGCATGTCCTACGATGGGATGCGCCCCGACGACCTCATTGTCTACAACAAGGAGAATGAGATCATTGAAGGGCACCTGCGCCCCTCCGTGGACACCGTCGCCCTACAGTATATCTACAGGCATATGCCCGCGGTCAACGCCATCATCCACACCCACCAGCCCTATGCCACGGCGGCGGGCCTTGTGGCGGACACACTGCCGGTGGCGGTGACCACGCTGTCCAACGTGACCCTTGGCGAAGTACATGTGGCCCCCTACTCGAACCCCGGCAGCCTGGAGATGGGTATCCAGACCGTGGAGTACTCCCGGGGCAAGCGCGCGGTCATCCTGAAGCACCACGGCGTTGTGACCATCGGCGACACCTTGAAGGAGGCGCTTTACGCCGCCGTTTATATGGAAACTGCCGCCCAAACCTACCTGCTGGCCTGCGGCGCGGGCACACCGGCCCTCATGACCGAGGAGCAGAATCAGCAGGCGGTGGACATGTTTGTGGATTACGGGCAGAAATAGGGAAAGGAATGGGCTTTTTTATGGCAATGAGGCATTGCTTTCTGGGACTTTATGAAAAGGCCCTGCCGGATGAGCTGAGCTGGCGCGAAAGACTGCTTGCCGCCAAGGAAGCGGGCTATGACTTTATGGAAATAAGCATCGACGAAACCGACGGCCGCATGGCCCGGCTGCACTGGAGCGACGAGGAAGCCCGAAAGCTCATGCGGAATATCCTTGAGACAGGCACGCCCCTGCTCACCATGTGCCTCAGCGGCAACCGGCGCTTTCCCATCGGCAGCGAGGACAAGGCGTGCCGCGCCCGGGGAGTTGCGCTCATCAAGGATGCCGTGGACTTCAGCCTGCGCTTTGGCGTGCGGGTCGTCCAACTGGCGGGCTACGACGAATTTTACGGTCCCCGCGGCCCCGCCACCGAGCGCCTTTTTCTGGAGTCGCTGCGGGAGGTGGTGCATTACGCCGCCTGCCGGGGGGTCATATTGGCCATAGAAAACGTTGAGACGCCGTTCATGAACACCATCTCCAAAATGCAGCGCTATGTGGAACGCGTCAATTCCCCCTGGCTGCGGCTGTACCCGGACATCGGCAATCTCACCGCCGCGGGGCTCACCACAGAGGAAATCCACGCGGAAATCCGCGGCGCCCGGGAGAGCATCGTCGCCTTCCATGTGAAGGACACGCTGCCGGGGGTTATCCGGGGCGTCCCCTATGAGGAGGGAACAGTGGACTTCGACGACTTCTTCTCCTTTTTGGAGACGGAGGGCTTCCAGGGGCTGCTGGTGGCGGAGATGTGGTCCGATCAATCCCCTGCCTCCATGGCTTACCCCGGGAAGGTTCAACGTCTTTTAAGGGAGAAGATAAATACCAGTATGCGAAAGGAGCTCTCCCATGGAAATTACAAGAGATAAATTGCAGGAAATGTATAAAAAAATGTTGCTGACCCGCAAATTTGAGGAAAAGGTAGCCTACTTTTTCTCAATGGGCATGGTGCACGGCACAACCCATTTGTATGTGGGCGAGGAGGCCACGGCCACGGGCGTTTGCTGTGCTTTGCGAAAGGAGGATCTCATCACCAGCACCCACCGGGGCCACGGACACTGCATCAGCAAGGGAATTGACCTGAAGCGGATGACCGCCGAGCTGCTGGGCAAGGAGACCGGTTATTGCCGGGGAAAGGGCGGCTCCATGCACATCGCGGATCTCAGCCGGGGCAACCTGGGCGCCAACGGCGTCGTCGGCGGCGGCCAGCCCATTGCCGTGGGCGCGGCGCTGACCACCAAAATGAAAAAAATAGACCGCATCGTCGCATGCTTCTTCGGCGACGGCGCGTCCAACGAGGGCTCCTTCCACGAGTCCCTGAATTTGGCGTCGGTCTGGAAGCTGCCGGTGCTGTTTGTGTGCGAAAACAATCTGTATGGCATGTCCACCCCCCTGAAAGCCCACGCCAATGTGGAGGACCTGTCGGTGCGCTCCATGTCCTATGGCATACCCGGCAAGCGCATTGACGGAAACGACGCCGTCGCCGTCTATCTGGAGACGCTCAAGGCGCGCAAGTACGTAGCGAAAAACGGCCCCATGCTCCTGGTCTGCGAGACCTACCGGTATCTGGGACACTCGAAAAGCGACGCCAACGTATACCGCACCAAAGAGGAAATCAACGACTGGAAAACCAACCGCGACGCCATAAAGCGCATGAGCGCTTACCTGCTCGAAAACGGCTTTTCCAGCGAAGAGATAGAGTCTATGGATAAAGACACAACCCGCCAGATGGAGGAGGCCGTGGAATTCGCGCAAAACAGCCCCTTCCCTCCCCTCAGCTCCATCACCGAGGATGTGTACGCGTAGGGCAACATATATAGGAGGCGGAAAAACCATGAGAGAGATTACATACGCACAGGCCCTTAAGGAGGCCATGTGTGAAGAGATGGTCCGGGATGAGGACGTTTTTTTGATGGGCGAGGACGTGGGCCTGTACGGCGGCGCCTTTGGCGTTTCCATCGGGATGTTTGACCAGTTTGGCCCCGAGCGCATACGCGACACACCCATTTCCGAGGCGGTCATCGCGGGGTGCGCCGCAGGCGCCGCGGTAACCGGGATGCGGCCCATCGCGGAGATTATGTTCAGCGACTTCACTACCATCGCCATGGATCAACTGGTGAACCAGGCGGCAAAGATGCGCTATATGTTTGGCGGCAAGGCGAAGGTGCCCATGGTGCTGCGCACCCCCGAGGGCTCCGGCACCGGGGCCGCCGCACAGCACAGCCAGAGCCTGGAGGCGTGGTTCTGCCACGTGCCGGGGCTCAAGGTTGTCGCGCCCTCCACGCCCTACGACGCCAAGGGGCTGCTCAAGGCGGCCATCCGCGACGACAACCCCGTCCTGTTCTTCGAACAAAAGCTCCTGTACCGCAAAAAGGGCCTGGTTCCCGACGAGGGAGAGGAATATGTGATTCCCCTGGGCAAGGCGGATGTCAAGCGGGAGGGCGGCGACGTGACCATCGTCGCCTACGGACGGATGCTCCAGGTTGCGCTGGACGCCGCCGGGGAGCTGGCTCAAAAGGGCATCGAGGCGGAGATCGTCGACCCCCGCACGCTCTATCCCCTGGACGCGGACGCCATCATCCGGTCGGTGAAGAAGACCACCCGGGCCGTCATCGTCCACGAGGCGTGCAAAACCGGGGGCCTGGGCGGGGAAATTGCCGCCATCATCGCCCAAAGCGAGGCGTTTTTTTACTTGGACGCGCCCATTACACGGGTGTGCGGGCTGGACACGCCCATCCCCTACTGCCCGGAGCTTGAGAAAAACGTGGTGCCCACCGTAGAGGGCATTGTGCGGGAAGTGGAACAGCTGATGCGTTAATATGATCATCGCAATGGAAAGGGATGGGAATTGATATGGCAAAAGAAGTCATTATGCCCAAGGCGGGTATGTCTATGGAGACCGGCACCATTATCCGCTGGCTGGCGGCGGTGGGCGACAAGGTGGAAAACGGCCAGCCGCTGCTGGAGATTGAAACCGACAAAACCTCCATGGAGGTGGAGTCCATGTACGACGGAACACTGCTGAAAATCCTGTACGGCGACGGGTGTGTCCTCCCGGTAACAACCACTATCGCCTACATCGGCCAGGAGGGGGAGTCCCTTCCGGAGGCCCCCACGATACCGGCGGCCGGTGCGCAAACAGGGGAATCGGAGCCACAGGCGGAGCGGGTCCCGGCAGCGGCTCCCACGGTGCAAAGCGGGCGGGGCATTCCAGCGACGCCCCTGGCAAGATCCCTAGCGGCACAGCGGGGCGTCCCGCTGGAAGGCGTCACGGCCACCGGCTCTCTGGGGCAGGTGC
>Ga0153946_1000442_pt1 | contig 18234 bp, 30 predicted proteins | sample TSNJ030MetaG_FD_104751 | JGI IMG/M metagenome (GOLD analysis project Ga0153946, IMG submission 104751) | Attine ant fungus gardens microbial communities from New Jersey, USA - TSNJ030 MetaG | ecosystem: Host-associated > Fungi > Mycelium > Unclassified | place: USA: New Jersey, Wharton State... | reverse complement strand
TGTGCGGTAACACAGATCAAAACTGTAGACAATGATGGATACAGTGCAGTACAGGTTGGATTTGTTGATAAGAAAGATAAGGTTATCACCAAAGATAAATCCGGCAAGAAAGAAGTTGCACGCAGACATGGTGTAAACAAAGCTCTGAAAGGTCATTTTGACAAAGCAGGAGTATCAGGCAAGAGATTCGTAAGAGAATTTAAGTTTGACAACGCTGAAGAATATGAATTGGCACAGGAAATCAAAGCGGATATCTTCGCAGCAGGCGATAAGATTGATGCAACAGCGGTTTCCAAAGGTAAAGGATTCCAGGGTGCAATCAAAAGACATGGTTTCCACAGAGGACCTATGACTCATGGTTCCAAGTTCCATCGCCATCACGGTTCTAATGGTGCGGCATCAGATCCGAGTAAAGTATTCAAAGGTAAGAAGATGCCTGGACACATGGGAAGCAAGAAAATCACAATTCAGAATCTTGAAATTGTCCGCGTAGATGCCGACAACAATGTACTGTTGGTAAAAGGCGCTGTACCGGGACCGAAGAAGTCTATGGTGACAATTAAAGAGTCGGTGAAGGCAGTCTAAAAGGTGTAACTTAAGGAAGGAGGAACACGCAGATGGCAAACGTATCTGTTTATAATATCGAAGGTAAAGAAGTTGGCACAATCGATTTAAGCGATGCAGTCTTTGGTGTAGAAGTAAACGAGCACCTGATGCATATGGCGGTAGTTGCCCAGCTTGCTAACAAACGTCAGGGAACTCAGAAAGCGAAGACCCGCGCAGAAGTTCGCGGCGGAGGAAGAAAGCCGTGGAGACAAAAAGGAACAGGTCATGCAAGACAAGGTTCGACACGTTCTCCGCAATGGACAGGCGGTGGAGTAGTATTTGCTCCAACTCCGAGAGACTACTCGATCAAGTTGAATAAGAAGGAAAAGAGAGCTGCTCTTAAGTCGGCACTCACATCCAGAGTAGAAGATAAGAAGTTCCTGGTCATTGATGAGATCAGCTTAGATGAAATCAAAACAAAAAATTTCCAGGCAATGTTAAACGGTTTGGAAGTAACAAAAGCATTAGTTGTATTGGAAGATGGAAACAAGAACGCTGAATTATCAGCAAGAAACATCACAAATGTGAAAACAGCACGTACCAATACAATCAATGTGTATGACATTTTGAAATACAATACAGTAATCGCAACAAAAGCGGCTGTGTCAACCATTGAGGAGGTGTACGCATAATGGCAGATTTAAAATATTATGATGTAATCCTTAAACCGGTAGTAACTGAAAAGAGTATGGAGCTGATGGGTGAAAAGAAATACACTTTCATCGTTCACACCGAGGCGACCAAATCTCAGGTAAAAGAAGCTGTTGAGAAAATGTTCGCAGGAACAAAGGTAAAGAATGTGAATACCATGAATCTTAACGGTAAGAAAAAGAGACGTGGAACGAAGGTCGGAAGAACAGCGAAATCTAAGAAGGCAATTGTACAGCTGACAGCTGACAGTGCAGATATCGAAATCTTCGAGGGTTTGTAGACTTGCCGAGGGCAAGCTGAAAGCGCAGGCCGAGGTTTAGTCGGGACCCGCTCATTACGCTTGGCGAGGTATTTTCGAGCCTAGCATATAGAGCTTGGCTGTCTTGATCAGACGAAACCACTCAAGCAACAAACTATACGGTGCAAACCCGTGAAACTAATAATTAGAAGACGAAAGGAGTGATAGTAATGGGAATTAAATCATATCGCCCATATACACCTTCCAGAAGGCAAATGACCGGTTCTGATTTTGCGGAAGTTACAAAAACCACACCGGAAAAATCACTGCTGGCATCAAAGAGCAGAACAGCAGGTCGTAATAATCAAGGTAAAATCACTGTAAGACACCGCGGAGGCGGCGCAAAGAGAAAATATAGGCTGATTGATTTCAAGAGAAGAAAAGATGGAATCGCAGCAACGGTAATCGGTATCGAATACGATCCGAACAGAACCGCTAATATCGCTCTGATCTGCTATGCAGACGGAGAAAGAGCTTACATTCTGGCTCCCGAAGGATTAAAGGATGGCATGAAAGTAATGAATGGACCGGAAGCGGAAGTAAGAGTAGGGAACTGCCTGCCGTTGGCTAACATTCCGGTTGGTACTCAGGTACACAATATCGAATTATATCCCGGCAAAGGCGGACAGATGGTTCGTTCCGCAGGAAACAGCGCACAGCTGATGGCAAAAGAAGGAAAGTACGCAACACTCAGACTGCCTTCAGGCGAAATGAGAATGGTACCGATCAACTGCCGCGCGTCGGTAGGCGTGGTTGGAAATGGTGACCACAATCTGATCAACATCGGTAAAGCAGGACGTAAACGTCACATGGGATTCAGACCTACCGTTCGCGGATCGGTTATGAACCCGAATGACCATCCGCACGGTGGTGGTGAAGGTAAGACGGGAATCGGCCGTCCGGGTCCGTCAACACCTTGGGGCAAACCGGCACTTGGTCTTAAGACCAGAAAGAAAAACAAACAATCTAACAAGATGATCGTTAGAAGAAGAGATGGTAGAGGAATCAAATAGAAGGAGGTTAGTACCCTATGAGTCGTTCACTTAAAAAAGGACCATTTGCAGACCAGAGCCTTCTCAAGAAGGTTGAAGCAATGAACGCAGCAGGCGATAAGTCAGTGATCAAAACCTGGTCCCGCCGTTCAACAATCTTCCCGCAGATGGTTGGTCATACAATTGCAGTACATGATGGAAGAAGACATGTCCCGGTATATGTTACCGAAGATATGGTTGGACACAAGCTCGGAGAGTTCGTAGCAACCAGAACTTACAGAGGACATGGAAAAGACGAAAAGAGATCAAGAGTAAAATAAAGCAGCCTATTTGAAAGGAGGGTATATCCATGGCGAAAGGACATAGATCCCAGATCAAGAGAGAAAGAAATGCAAATAAAGATACCAGACCTTCGGCAAAGTTATCTTACGCTAGAGTTTCGGTTCAGAAAGCATGCTTCGTATTGGATGCCATCAGAGGTAAAGATGTACAGACAGCACTTGGTATATTAACTTATAATCCAAGATATGCTTCCAGCTTAATAAAGAAATTGTTAGAATCGGCGATTGCAAATGCTGAAAACAACAATGGCATGAATGTTGAGAACCTTTATATTGAGGAGTGTTATGCAAATAAAGGACCAACAATGAAGAGAATCAGACCGAGAGCACAGGGTAGAGCTTATAGAATCGAAAAGAGAATGAGCCACATTACTTTAGTGTTGAATGAAAGATAAGGAGGGAAAAAATGGGACAGAAAGTTAATCCTCATGGCTTAAGAGTCGGTATTATCAAAGATTGGGACTCTAAGTGGTATGCTGAAAAAGACTTCGCAGACTATTTAGTGGAAGATCATGAAATAAGAACATTTCTCAAAAAGAAATTATATAATGCAGGAATCTCTAAAATTGAAATTGAAAGAGCTTCCGGCCGCATCAAAGTTATTGTTTACACTGCAAAACCAGGTGTTGTAATCGGTAAGGGCGGTTCGGAAATCGAAAAAGTAAAGGCAGAACTTCAGAAATTAACCAATAAGAAATTAATCGTTGATATCAAAGAAGTGAAGAGACCTGATAAAGACGCACAGTTAGTTGCGGAAAATATCGCGCAGCAGCTGGAAAACCGTATATCATTCAGACGTGCGATGAAATCTAGCATGTCAAGAACGATGAAAGCAGGCGCTTATGGTGTGAAGACCGGTGTTTCCGGGCGTTTGGGCGGAGCTGATATGGCTCGTACCGAATTCTACAGCGAAGGAACCATTCCGCTTCAGACTTTAAGAGCAGACATTGACTATGGATTCGCTGAAGCTGACACAACATTCGGTAAAGTCGGCGTAAAAGTATGGATTTACAAGGGCGAAATCCTTCCCACAAAGGCTAATAAGGAAGGGAGCGATAAATAATGTTAATGCCAAAGAGAGTAAAACGTCGTAAGCAATTCCGCGGTTCCATGAAAGGCAAGGCAACCAGAGGAAATAAGATTACGTACGGTGAATATGGATTAGTAGCGATGGAACCGTGCTGGATCACTTCGAACCAGATCGAGGCATCCCGTGTTGCTATGACCCGTTACATCAAACGTGGTGGTCAAGTATGGATCAAAATCTTCCCTCACAAACCGGTAACGCATAAGCCGTTAGAAGTTCGTATGGGTAAAGGTAAAGGTAACTTGGAATACTGGGTAGCAGTTGTAAAGCCGGGACGCGTGATGTTCGAACTGGCGGGAGTTCCGGAAGAAACAGCAAGAGAAGCATTACGTCTTGCAATGCACAAGCTGCCTTGCAAATGCAAAATTGTGTCTCGCGCAGACTTAGAAGGCGGTGATAACAGTGAAAATTAAGAAATTCGTAGAAGATTTAAAAGGAAAATCAGCTGCTGAATTAAATGAAGAATTAGTAGCTGCGAAGAAAGAGCTTTTCAACTTGCGTTTCCAGAACGCGACGAATCAGCTTGATAATACCAGCAGAATTAAAGAAGTAAGAAAAAATATTGCCAGAATCCAGACTGTTATGACTGAGACGGCGGAAAAGGAGTAAAGCGGTGGAAAGAAATTTAAGAAAAACCAGAATTGGTAAGGTTGTTAGCAATAAAATGGAAAAAACTATCGTTGTTGCAGTTGAAGACCATGTAAAGCACCCGCTTTACAAGAAGATCATCAAAAAAACATATAAGCTTAAGGCTCATGATGAGAATAATGATTGCAACATCGGCGACAGAGTAAAAGTAATGGAAACGAGACCATTGTCAAAAGACAAGAGATGGAGACTCGTAGAAGTTATGGAGAAAGCAAAATAAGGAGGTTACCTGCATGATACAACAAGAAAGTAGGTTGAAAGTAGCAGATAATACAGGCGCTAAAGAATTACTTTGTATCCGTGTAATGGGCGGTTCGACAAGAAGATACGCTAGTATCGGAGACGTAATCGTTGCTACTGTTAAAGATGCAACACCAGGCGGCGTTGTAAAAAAGGGTGACATTGTAAAAGCGGTTGTAGTGCGTACCAAAAAAGGTGCTCGTCGTAAAGATGGCTCTTATATCAAATTTGACGAGAATGCTGCTGTAGTAATAAAAGATGACAAAAACCCAAGAGGAACTCGTATTTTTGGACCAGTAGCCAGAGAGCTTCGCGATAAGCAGTTTATGAAAATTGTGTCGTTAGCTCCGGAAGTATTATAAGGAGGGTGCCAAAATGTCAACAATGAAAATCAAAAAGGGCGACACCGTAAAAGTAATCGCCGGTAAAGACAAAGACAAAGAGGGCAAGGTTCTTGCTGTAAATAAAAAAGATGGTAAAGTTCTTGTTGAGGGAGTTAACATGGTGACCAAGCACACCAAACCGAGTGCTGCAAACCAGAACGGCGGCATCGTTCATCAGGAAGGTGCAATCGATGCATCAAACGTAATGTATCTGCACAAAGGAACTGCTACCAGAGTAGGGTTCAAGATGGACGGCGGCAAGAAAGTCCGGGTTGCTAAGGCAACCGGAGAAATCATCGACTAATTCGAGAAAGGAGGCCAAACGGTTTGAGTAGACTGAAAGAAACATACCAAAGTGAGATCATGGATGCCATGACAAAGAAATTTGGTTATAAAAATATTATGGAAGTGCCAAAACTCGAGAAAGTTATTATCAACATGGGTGTTGGTGAAGCAAAAGAAAATGCGAAAGTATTAGACTCAGCGGTAGCTGACCTTGAAAAAATCGCAGGTCAGAAGCCAGTCATAACAAGAGCAAAGAAATCAGTTGCTAACTTCAAGTTGAGAGAGGGTATGGCAATTGGCTGCAAAGTTACTTTAAGAGGAGAAAGAATGTATGAATTCGTTGATCGTTTGATCAACCTTGCATTGCCTCGTGTACGTGACTTCAGAGGTGTTAATCCGAATGCATTCGACGGAAGAGGAAACTATGCTCTTGGTATCAAAGAACAGCTCATTTTTCCTGAAATCGAATATGATAAGATTGATAAAGTAAGAGGTATGGATGTAATTTTCGTTACAACTGCAAATACAGACGAAGAAGCACGCGAATTGTTAACCCAGTTCAACATGCCATTCACTAAATAAGGAGGGAATTATGGCAAAAACATCAATGAAAATAAAGCAGCAGCGTAAACAAAAATTCTCTACCAGAGAATATAACCGCTGCAGAATCTGTGGACGTCCACATGCATATTTAAGAAAATATGGAATTTGCCGCGTTTGCTTCCGTGAATTGGCTTATAAAGGTCAGATTCCAGGTGTACGGAAAGCTAGTTGGTAAGAATTATTCAAGAAGGAGGAAGCTTTAAATGACTATGAGTGATCCAATCGCAGATATGCTTACAAGAATCCGTAATGCAAATACTGCTAAACATGATACAGTAGATATTCCGGCATCAAAGATGAAAGTTGCTATCGCTGAAATTCTCGTGAATGAAGGATATATCACAAAATACAGCATCGTAGAAGATGAAAATTTCAATACCATTCGTGTAACATTAAAATACGGTGCAGATAAAAACGAAAAAGTTATTTCCGGTCTCAAGAGAATATCTAAGCCAGGGCTTCGCGTATACGCAAGCACCGAAGAACTGCCGAAGGTATTAGGCGGATTTGGAACAGCTATCATTTCAACAAACCAGGGTGTAATCACAGACAAGGAAGCCAGAAAGCTTAATGTTGGCGGAGAGGTTCTTGCGTTTGTGTGGTGATCCTGAACACTTAATGAGTGCTTAAGCACGAATTTAGTGAGAAGATCGTTCCCAAGCCTTGGTGAGGTTCTTTCGAACCTAGGCGCACGGAACTTGTCTGTCTTGAACAGACTAGAAGCTGAAAACAGAATCGCATTAAAGGACTCACCATACTCACTAAGCTCGAGAAAACCTCGCTAAGTGTGTAGGTGTACTTTCGCACTAGGTTCGGAAGAACCTCACCAAGTGCTCAATGCATTCCGAGAATTTAAGTTTAGGAGGTACGGTATGTCACGTATAGGAAGACTGCCAATAGCAGTTCCAGCAGGTGTTACTGTTGAGATTGCAGCAAATAATGAAGTGACGGTAAAGGGACCGAAAGGGACTTTGGTTAAATCACTTCCGACAGAGATGGAAATTAAAAAAGACGGCGAAGAAATTATCGTAACAAGACCGAGTGATTTAAAGAAAATGAAATCGCTGCACGGTCTTACAAGAACACTGATTAACAACATGGTAATCGGTGTATCCGAAGGATATCGGAAAGTGCTCGAAGTTAACGGTGTAGGTTACAGAGCAGCAAAATCAGGCAACAAGTTAACATTGAGCTTAGGATACTCTCATCCGGTAGAAATGGAAGACCCGGAAGGTGTTGAAACAACCCTTGAAGGACAGAACAAAATCACCGTATCGGGTATCGATAAAGAAAAAGTAGGCCAATACGCAGCTGAAATCAGAGACAAGAGAAGACCGGAACCGTATAAAGGCAAAGGTATTAAATATGCTGATGAAGTTATCAGACGTAAAGTTGGTAAGACTGGTAAGAAATAATTAAGGAGAGTGTGAGAATGATTAATAAAAAATCAAGAAGCGAAGTTCGTGTAAATAAGCATAGAAAACTGCGTAACCGTTTCAGCGGAACAGCTGAACGTCCGCGTCTTGCTGTGTTCAGAAGTAATAATCATATGTATGCTCAAATTATTGACGATACAGTTGGAAATACTCTTGTGTCTGCTTCAACTCTCGAAAAAGATGTGAAGGCAGAATTAGAAAAAACTAACAACGTTGATGCAGCAGCATATTTAGGAAAAGTAATTGCTGGAAAAGCAATGGAAAAGGGTATTAAAACTGTTGTCTTTGACAGAGGCGGCTTTATATACCAGGGAAAAGTTAAAGCATTAGCAGACGCAGCCAGAGAAGCTGGGCTGGAATTCTAGAAGGAGGAACACACTTATGAAACAAAATCGTATTGATGCTAGTCAATTTGAACTAAACGAAAAAGTAGTATCAATTAAACGTGTAACCAAAGTTGTTAAAGGTGGTCGTAACTTCAGATTTACAGCTTTAGTTGTGGTTGGCGATGGAAATGGCCATGTTGGTGCAGGTTTAGGAAAAGCAACGGAAATTCCGGAAGCGATTCGCAAAGGAAAAGAAGATGCAGCGAAAAAACTTATTTCAATTCAATTAGATGAAAACGGAAGTATTACTCATGACATGACAGGAAAGTTCGGAAGTGCTTCCGTGCTGCTTAAGAAAGCTCCGGACGGTACCGGTGTGATCGCGGGTGGTCCTGTGCGTGCGGTAACTGAATTAGCAGGAATCAAAAATATCCGTACGAAGTCATTGGGATCTAACAATAAGCAAAACGTAGTGCTTGCTACAATCGAAGGTCTGAAACAGGTTAAGACTCCGGAAGATGTAGCCAGACTTCGTGGGAAATCCGTAGAAGAGATTTTAGGCTAAGGAAGGAGACCGAAAAATGGCAAATTTAAAAATCACATTAGTGAAATCAACGATCGGTGCGATTCCTAAGCATAAGAGAACTGTCGAAGCATTGGGTCTTCGCAAACTCAATAAGACAGTTGAATTGCCGGATAACGCAGCGACCAGAGGTATGGTACAGCAGGTTAGACATTTAGTAAAAGTGGAAGAAGCTTAATAAAAGCAGATAAGGAGGTGTACGATGGACTTATCAAATTTAAGACCAGCAGACGGTTCAAAACATAGCAATAATTTCAGAAGAGGCCGCGGGCACGGTTCAGGAAATGGAAAAACTGCCGGTAAGGGACACAAAGGTCAGAAAGCTCGTTCAGGAGCTACCAGACCAGGGTTCGAAGGCGGACAGATGCCATTATACAGACGAATCCCTAAGAGAGGTTTCACTTGCAGAAACTCCAAAGAAATCATCGGAATCAATATCAGCTCTTTAGAAGTATTTGATAATGATGCGGTAGTTTCTGTAGAAACACTGATCGAAAAGGGCATCGTGAAAAATCCAAAGGATGGAGTTAAAATCCTTGGCAAAGGAGAGTTAACCAAGAAGCTTACAGTACAAGCGAATGCATTCAGCGAAAGTGCATCTGCTAAATCGAGGCTCTTGGTGGAAAAGCAGAGGTGATCTAATGCTAAATACACTTCGGAAGGCATTTCAAATTGAAGATATCAGAAAAAAGATTATTTATACTTTTCTTATGCTGATTGTAATTAGATTCGGATCTCAGCTGCCGACTCCGGGAGTGAATCCGGAATATATTCAAAAGTTTTTCAGTGAACAAACGGGGGAAGCATTTAACTTTTTTAATGCTTTCACCGGCGGTTCATTTAGTTCAATGTCAGTATTTGCGCTGAGTATCACACCTTACATTACGTCTTCCATTATTATGCAGCTTCTTACGATTGCAATTCCGAAATTAGAGGAAATGCAGAAAGAGGGCGAAGAGGGAAGAAAGAAGATTACGGCGATTACCCGTTACATTACAGTAGCACTTGCACTCTTTGAATCAGGAGCGATGGCGATTGCATTCGGACGTCAGGGACTTCTGGTTGAGTACAATTTTGTAAATGCAGCGATTGTTATACTTACACTTACCGCAGGTAGTGCATTCCTGATGTGGATCGGTGAAAGAATCACTGAGCACGGTGTTGGAAATGGTATTTCGATTGTCCTTTTAATCAATATATTGTCACGGGTTCCGTCGGACTTTACAGGTCTGTACGAGCAGTTTATCAAAGGGAAAGGCCTTGCAAAAGGTGGATTGGCAGGACTTGTTATTCTGTTGATCGTTCTGGTGGTCGTTGTATTTGTAATCCTTCTGCAGGGTGGTGAAAGAAGAATTGCGGTTCAGTATTCCCAGAAGATTCAGGGGAGAAAGACAGTTGGCGGCCAGTCAACTCATATTCCGCTGAAAGTAAATACAGCAGGTGTTGTTCCGGTTATCTTCGCATCTTCACTGATGCAGTTCCCGACCGTTATTGCTTCATTGGCGGGTAAAGGCAACGGCACCGGTATCGGCAGCCAGATTCTGAACGGATTGAGTTCCAATAACTGGTGTAATCCGGACAAGCCGTATTATTCATGGGGATTAGCAGTGTATATTCTGCTGACAGTATTCTTCGCATATTTCTATACATCGATCACCTTTAATCCATTGGAAATTGCGAACAATATGAAGAAAAACGGTGGATTTATCCCAGGTATCCGCCCAGGCAAACCGACGGTTGAATATCTGACCAAGATACTCAACAATATCATCTTTATTGGGGCGTGCGGTCTTGTCATTGTACAGGTTATCCCATTCTTCTTTAATGGTGTATACGGAGCGAATGTTTCGTTTGGCGGAACATCTCTGATCATTATCGTTGGTGTCGTACTGGATACGATCAAACAGATTGAATCACAGATGCTTGTGCGAAATTATAAAGGATTCTTAAATAACTAAATCTTTGACTCGCAGTATTCATTTGCTGCGAGTTAAAGTGCTATCTACGTTCATTGATGTTGGGAGGAACTCAGTATGAAAATAATTATGTTAGGTGCTCCGGGCGCCGGTAAAGGAACTCAGGCAAAGAAAATTGCAGCAAAATACAATATTCCGCATATTTCGACAGGTGACATTTTCAGAGCGAATATCAAGAATGGAACTGAGCTGGGAAATAAGGCGAAGGGCTATATGGATCAGGGACTTTTGGTTCCGGATGAATTGACTGTTGATCTGGTGGTAGACCGCATTGGACAGGAAGACTGTGTGAATGGCTATGTACTGGATGGTTTTCCGAGAACGATTCCGCAGGCGGAAGCGCTGAGTGCGGCATTGACCGAATTAGGCGAAAAGGTGGATTATGCCATCGATGTAGATGTACCGGATGAGAATATTGTAAATCGAATGGCAGGACGCAGAGCCTGTGTAGGATGCGGTGCTACATACCATCTGAAGTATGCACCGGCCAAAGCGGAAGGTATTTGTGATACTTGCGGTGAGGGATTGATTCTGCGCGATGATGATAAACCGGAAACGGTAAGTAATCGTCTGAATGTATATCATGATCAGACCCAGCCGCTCATTGATTATTATAACGACATGGAAATTTTAAAAACAGTTGATGGTACCGCTGATATGGATGACGTATTCCAGGCAATTGTAGAGATTTTAGGAGCGTAAGATATGCCTATAAGTATTAAATCGTCCAGAGAAACTGAACTTATGACAGAGGCAGGAAGAATTCTTGAAATTGTTCATGATGTACTTGCAAAGGCATTACGCCCGGGCATGTCAACACTGGAAATTGATCGTCTGGGAGAAGAAGTGATCCGCAGCTATGGCTGTGAACCATCTTTTTTGAATTATAACGGATATCCGGGTTCGATCTGCGTATCGGTAAACGAAGAGGTTGTACATGGCATTCCGAGCGGCGAACGCTTTCTGAGCGAAGGTGATATCGTCGGTCTGGATGCCGGTGTAATTTATAAAGGTTATCATTCCGATGCAGCCAGGACTCACGGGGTCGGGGAAATCGGCCGGAAAGCAGCTGAACTGATCAAAGTGACCGAAGAAAGTTTCTTCGAAGGTATAAAGTTTGCGAAAGAGGGCAACTATTTGTTTGACATTTCAGCCGCTATCGGGAAATATGCGCAGGAGCGCGGTTACGGAGTGGTTCGTGATCTGTGCGGACACGGTATCGGACGGAATCTTCACGAGGACCCGGAAATACCGAATTACCAGATGAACCGTAAAGGGGTAAAACTAAGAGCTGGAATGACATTGGCGATTGAACCGATGATTAACATCGGAACCTGGGAAGTAGACTGGTTGGATGATGACTGGACAGTAGTGAGCCGTGATGGTTCGCTGTCAGCTCATTATGAGAATACCGTCCTGATTACCACAGGGGAGCCGAAGCTTTTAACTTTATCAAAAGAAAGAGGATCAGATGTATGAGCAGATATGAAGCCGGAATGTTTGTAAAATCCAAAGCCGGACATGATATTGGGAAAATATATGTCATAATCCGGACGGAAGGTGAATACTTATATCTGGCAGACGGTAATCTGAGAACCCTGGATAAATTGAAGAAAAAGAACCAAAAACACGTTCAGGTGATTCATAGAAAGTGTGACATGCAGAATATAACAGACATATATATAAAGAAGGTTTTGAAAGATTATAACAAAGAGATAGCTGTTATCAAGGAGGGCAAATAAATGTCGAAAGCAGATGTAATTGAAATTGAAGGAGTAGTAGTAGAAAAACTGCCAAATGCAATGTTTCAGGTAGAGCTGGAAAATGGGCATCAGGTATTGGCGCATATCAGCGGTAAATTGCGCATGAATTTCATCAAAATATTACCGGGTGATAAAGTAACATTAGAACTGTCTCCGTATGACCTGTCAAAAGGCCGGATTATTTGGAGAGATAAGTAAAAAAGTATTGACTTTACGGGGTTTGTAGTGATATAATGTTAGTCGAGCTGTTTGCGGAAATATATCCAAAAACAGGGGCAAATGTATCTTATTTGAACATCAGAAGTTCAATAAGCAGAGGCAGTGCAATGGATGAAAGGAGGATTTGACGTGAAGGTTAGATCATCAGTAAAACCAATTTGCGAGAAATGCAAAATCATTAAAAGAAAAGGAAGCGTTCGCGTAATTTGCGAAAATCCGAAGCATAAACAGCGTCAGGGATGATAAGTAAACTTGAACAGAATTTATGCAACTAATTTAGGCGGCTGATAGTTGATACGCGTGGAAGTGTGTACAATGTGAATCGACTATTTAAAATATATGAAAACACCACGAGCAGTGTGTGTTCGCGTATATTGCTTCTAATACCGGTGCTCATTTCACCGGAAAGGGCAGAGTATCTACTGCCTGGATGATGAGGAATTGTGGGAAAGGACTGGGGAGCACCGCTCACACTAGGTTCGTAAGGAACCTCACCAAGTGATCGGGTGTACTTTCGTACTAAGCTCGAAAGAACCCTGCTAAGTACTCAATGCATCCCAATTAAAGACAATATTAATTTAATTTAACAAAAAACGGAGGAAATTCACATGGCTCGTATTGCAGGTGTAGACTTACCAAGAGACAAACGTGTAGAGATTGGCTTAACTTATATCTACGGTATCGGTAGAACAAGTTCCAATCGTATTTTAGGCGAAGCAGGTGTTAGCCCTGACATTCGCTGCAGAGATTTAACCGATGAAGATGTTAAGAAGATCAGTAAAGTGATCGATGAAACACAGCAGGTAGAAGGTGATCTTCGCAGAGAGATCGCTCTTAACATCAAGAGACTTCAGGAAATCGGATGTTACAGAGGAATTCGTCATAGAAAAGGACTTCCGGTTCGTGGTCAGAAGACTAAGACCAATGCAAGAACAAGAAAAGGTCCTAAGAGAACTGTGGCTAATAAGAAAAAGTAGTTTTGTTCGAAGGAACTTGGCGAGGTGTTTTCGAGCCTGGTGAATCGAACTACCTTAATAACAATAAACAAGAAAACAAGAAAGTAGGTTAGTTTAAATGGCTAAAAAAGTTACCAAAAAAGTGACAAAAAAACGTGTCAAGAAAAACGTTGAACGCGGACAAGCGCACATTCAGGCATCTTTCAATAATACAATCGTAACTTTGACAGATACACAGGGTAATGCTCTTTCATGGGCAAGTGCAGGCGGTCTGGGATTTAGAGGTTCAAAGAAATCTACTCCATATGCAGCTCAGATGGCAGCTGAGACAGCAGCGAAGGCAGCATTGGTACATGGTCTGAAGTCAGTAGACGTTATGGTAAAAGGACCTGGTTCGGGGCGGGAAGCAGCAATTCGTGCGCTTCAGGCATGCGGAATTGATGTGACCAGTATCAAAGACGTAACTCCGGTACCACATAATGGTTGCCGTCCACCAAAACGTAGAAGAGTGTAATTAGGAGGATAAAGAGCATGGCAGTAAATAGAGTTCCGGTTCTTAAAAGATGCAGATCATTAGGTATGGATCCGATCTATTTAGGAATTGACAAAAAATCTAACAGACAGTTAAAAAGATCAAATAGAAAAATGAGTGAGTATGGTCTCCAGTTACGAGAGAAGCAGAAAGCAAAATTCATCTATGGCGTATTAGAAAAACCATTTAGAAATTACTATAAAAAAGCAAAACAGATGAACGGTATGACCGGTGAAAATCTGATGATTCTTCTGGAATCCAGACTGGATAACGTAGTATTCCGGATGGGATTGGCAAGAACAAGACGTGAAGCAAGACAGATCGTTGATCATAAGCACGTGACTGTTAACGGCAAGCAGGTAAATATTCCTTCTTACCTGGTCAGTGTCGGGGATGTTATTGAAATCAAAGAAAAGCACAAAGGTTCACAGAGATATAAAGATATCCTGGAAGTAACCGGTGGTCGGATGACTCCGGAATGGTTGGATGTAGACGCAGAAAACCTAAAAGCTACCATAAAAGAACTTCCGGCTCGTGAAGCAATTGATGTTCCTGTAGACGAAATGTTGATCGTCGAATTATACTCTAAATAATTCATGAGGATTGTTTAGAAATCGACCCTCAATTATTTGAATAACCCACAAGGAGGGACTTATATAGTGTTTGATTTTAACAAACCCAATATTGAAATAACTGAGATTTCAGAAGATAAACGATATGGCAGATTCGTTGTAGAACCATTGGAAAGAGGTTATGGTACAACATTAGGCAATTCACTGAGAAGAATCATGCTGTCTTCCTTACCGGGAACAGCGATCAGCCAGGTGAAGATCGATGGTGTACTTCATGAATTTAGTTCTGTTCCGGGTGTAAAAGAAGATGTTACTGAAATTATCATGAATCTTAAATCCTTGGCTATCAAGAACACATCAGAGACTGACGAACCGAAAACGGCGTATATCGAATTTGAAGGTGAAGGCGTAGTTACAGCAGCAGACATTCAGGTGGATCCGGATATTGATATTATGAATCCGGATGCGGTTATCGCAACCTTGAATGGCGGTGCAGACAGCAAACTTTATATGGAACTGACCATTACCAACGGCAGAGGCTATGTAAGCGCTGATAAGAATAAGAATGATGAATTGCCGATCGGGGTGATTCCGATTGATTCTATCTATACACCTGTAGAACGTGTAAAGCTGAATGTTGAAAATACCCGTGTAGGGCAGATTACCGACTTCGATAAGCTGACTTTGGATGTATGTACCAACGGAACCTTGCTGCCGGATGAAGCAATAAGTTTGGCAGCGAAAGTATTGAATGAGCATTTGCGTTTATTTATTGACCTGTCAGAGGTTGCACAGGCAGCGGAAGTTATGATCGAAAAAGAAGATGATGAAAAGGAAAAAGTGCTTGAAATGAGCATTGATGAATTGGAATTATCAGTTCGTTCTTACAACTGTCTGAAGAGAGCCGGTATCAATAGCGTAGAAGAGCTGACCAACAGAACACCGGAAGATATGATGAAGGTACGTAATCTGGGACGAAAATCACTGGAAGAAGTATTGGCAAAATTAAAAGAGCTCGGCCTGGAATTGAGCCAGGGAGAAGAGTAAACGTAAGTCTGGATAGTAAGACTAAAAAGCATAACCAGAGCATCTGATCAGTAAGACCGATGTGCGTAATCAGGTGTCGTATAATGGAGGATTAAAAAATGGCAAAATATAGAAAGCTTGGAAGAACTTCAAGCCAAAGAAAAGCATTATTAAGAAATCAGGTAACTGCACTGCTTAACAACGGTAAAATCAGAACTACGGAAGCCAAAGCTAAAGAAATCCGTAAGATTGCGGAAGGCCTGATCGCTATGGCAGTAAAAGAGAAAGATAACTATGAAGAAGTTGCTGTAAAGGCAAAAGTTGCCCGTAAGGACAAAGACGGCAAGAGAGTAAAAGAAGTAGTAGACGGCAAGAAAGTAACGGTTTATGATGAGGTTGATAAGACTATCAAAAAGGATAATCCGTCCAGACTTCATGCAAGACGCCAGATGCTGAAAGTGCTTTATCCGGTTAAAGATGTTCCGACAGCAGCAGCTGGTAAAAAGAAGAATACCAAACAAGTTGACATGGTAGATAAATTATTTACAGAAATTGCACCGAAGTATGTAGACCGTAAAGGCGGCTATACCAGAATCGTAAAGATTGGCCAGCGTAAAGGTGATGCTGCAATGGAAGTGTTAATTGAATTAGTGTAATAAGTGAATTTAAGAAGAGCTTCGCTCAACGCTGGCAGCAGCTGGGGAGCGAAGCTCTTTTGTTGTTTGGTTAGCTGGCGGATCTTTTTACGCTAATGATAATTTAGAAAAATACGTTGCCTCCGATGGTGATACCCGACGCGGTACCGGCCATCCGGAAGCTGTAACAATGTTTTACTTTATCGAGTCGTTTACCGTTCAGTGCATCTTTTGCAACAGTATAGCACAGAGAAGCAGGACCGTTTGCCAGTACGCGGTTAAGAAAGCCGCTGCTTGCAGGTGAGAACTGATTCTTCTGATAGATGACATCACGGACGCTGTTCGGCCAGCTTGAACTTTCCACCCGATTCATGATAACGGTTGCGACGGCCAGTAAGGCATCGTAGTCGCTGCTTCCGGCTTCGCACTGCAAAATGCCGGCGAATAAAGCGATTTCGGAAGCGCTCGAGGATCTGGGACTGCTCTGCGATGTGCTATTGGAACTACTGCCGGAGTCGGAAGTAGAAGTCTGTTCAGATTTCGGCTTCTTTGTTTGAGCTTCCTGCTTTTTGGCAGCTTCCAGATCCTTGGCAGATGCGGAAAGATCGCTTTTAACAGAGTTAATAGTTGAGTCTAATTCTCCCTGCTTGGCATCTAATTGTTCTTTAGCCGAAGCAAGCTCTGATTGCTTTTCTTTCAACTCTTTTTCTTTATCGGAAATCCGGGTATGAACACTTTGCAGTTGTTCCAGCATGTCACGGTCATATTCTGCGATGGTGGCCACGAATTCGGCATTGTTCAGGAATTCGCCCATACTTCTGGCAGAACAGATCAGTTCCAGCATGGAAGTGTTGCCGTTTTCATACATATATTTAATTCGTTTCTTCATCGATTCATATTGCGAATCTGCACTTAATTTGGCAGCAGCCAGATCAAGCTCGGTTTTTTCGATTTCCTCATCGGTCTCTTCGATTTGTGTGGCTAACTCTTCAATTTCACTGTTAAGTGAATTGAACTGTGAGTTTAAATCAGAAAGCTCTCCCGCAAGATCGGAAGTTTTCTTTTCCAGTGCATCTACCGAATCAGCATTTACGCTGATGGTGCTAAATGCCATGAGAAAGGCACAGAAAATGGCAAGAAAAGACTTCGTAAGGTTTTTGGTATGTTTGCTATTCATGGATTCATCCTTTCCTTAAAAGACTAGCGTCCGATTATTATACTACAAATTGATTATTTTGGCAAACTTTGTTATGATGTAAATATTGGCAGGGAAAAGTAAGAATATTCAGATACTGCTGTAAAAGGGTTCTTATTTTAAATAAATGTTAATAGATATGCAGGGAGAATAATATGCGGAAGAAAATTAAAATGATTGGACTGGATCTTGACGGCACCTTACTGAATGAAGAGAAGGAATTGACTGCCCATACAAAAAGAGTGCTGGAAGAAGCGGTCAGGCAGGGAGTTGTCGTACTGGCAGCAACCGGACGACCGTTGGCCGGGGTACCGCAGATCGTCCGGGAAGTGTCGGGAATGCGTTATGTGCTGACAGCGAATGGCGCCCGGGTGATTGATCAGGTTGAGAACAGAGTACTGGTAGAATCACTGATTGAATTAGAAGATGCACTAAAGGTATTGGATATCTTAGAAGAATATGATACATTAAAAGAGTTCTTTTTTAAAGGCGACGGGTATATTGCTGGAGATAAGCTGGCTCAGGTCCATGATTATGTCAAGAAAGTGCACATGCAGAATTATATCCGGATGTCCCGCAAGGCGGTTCATGACCTGCGCAAAGCGATGAGTGAAGTCGGCGGCCCGTTTGACAAAGTGCAGGGAGTGTTTCGGCACATGAGCGAACGGAATGAAGCTTTTGAAAGAATTCTGAAGGAAACGAATCTTACCCCAACCGGTTCGCTGGATAATAATATTGAAATTAACCAGCACGGTGTTAATAAAGGAGAGGGATTGATCAGTCTGGGAGCGATTCTGGGAATTGATCGTGACGAAATCATGGCTTGCGGTGACGGCTTGAATGATATGGAAATGATCCGCAAGGTAGGATTCGGGGTGGCA
>Ga0153946_1000441_pt1 | contig 18241 bp, 14 predicted proteins | sample TSNJ030MetaG_FD_104751 | JGI IMG/M metagenome (GOLD analysis project Ga0153946, IMG submission 104751) | Attine ant fungus gardens microbial communities from New Jersey, USA - TSNJ030 MetaG | ecosystem: Host-associated > Fungi > Mycelium > Unclassified | place: USA: New Jersey, Wharton State... | reverse complement strand
GAAATGCTCAAAAAAATTCATTATACACGCTCTGAACGCCTATTTCAAAGTGGTTTGAAAGTTAGTCAAAGTGAATTTATTAACCTGGCTATATAAATACATATAATTCCACACAGAGTATTTTCTTAGTTTACACAAAATTTGAACTCTCTCGCTCATGCAGGTAAGCATTTCCAGATGTCCGACATTTTTTCGTCAATTTAATGATTGATATCATTTTCTAGCACTTTATTTATATCAAAAAGAAACGACCAATATATTCTGATCGCTTCTTAGAAATAAACCTCTCCTTGTCTGCACCGCTTTCAATTATTGCAGTTTAAAGCACCTTTTACGGCATTAAGAAGATTCTGATGCAAATGGAAGCGGTCTGCTATTTGCATGACATCCGGCAGCTCTTCACTGATTACTTTTGCATATGCACTTGCCCGATCCCTCGTCACTGCTTTGATATTTTGGTTTCCTTTTAGCCACTGACGAAGCGTATTACCATCACGCCCATCCAGTATGGCAATCGGGGTATGTGACTCTTTATCCACAATGATGGTACCGTAGGTCTTTCTTTTTTTGAACGCAAAACCATCAATACCTACGGTTTCACCGCATTCTACAGATGCCTGATTATCAAATCGTTTCAGTAAAAGACGGATGACACTGTCCCCACTGATACGGATGCCCATCTCTTTACAGATTCGGGCACAGCCTTCGCAGCTTGTTTCCAATGCCAATGTGCTGATAAAATCAGCGCATCGTTCCGTCATGCGACTGTAGTAATTGAGGAAACCATTGTACGTTTCAGCAATTGTAGCAACTTTACAAGCATCATTTTCACAGTTACATTTGTGTGCAGTTATTTCAAGCTGTACCTGCTTTCCTAAAATAGGAAGATCCTGTACCTTGCGGATATAGGTGCCGTGGTATTGGTTGGAAATTTGGTTGCATTCAGGACATTCACAGGATTTCGTTACGGATTTCATACGTATTTTTATTTTGATTCCATCCTCAATAATTTCTGTAATCCGTAATAACTCTTTTGGATAAAATTTTTCTAAATTTAGTGTTGCAGTATTATTTATATGCCATCTCTCCTATAGCATTAAGTGTAACATATGAACTTTATAAACGGAAGAAATAAAACGGATATTTGCGGAAGAACCTAATGGAACGTTATATACAGTATTTCAGCTAGAAAAATTCTTCTTGAAACAAATCATCCTCATCCATATCCGTCTCCGTATTGATAACTAGGGTGTCTATGTATTCATCGAACGAATCTGTGACAAGCACGTCCCATACTCCATACTCTTTTAATTTCTCTGCAATTTTACTTACAGGTATTCTAGTCGAAAAGGTATCATTGAACATACCGGTAAGATTTTGTATCGTCATTCTACCATTATTTTCAACAAACCACTTACATATTAATCCTAAGTTAAATTCACTGCTGTCTTTACATAGAATAATACCACCTGCAACTTGTAAGGAAAATACCGTTTCATGTTGTCTGAATATGCATGTACACATCCATTCATTGTTTTGTAATTTTTCTGCCAGCCCATCATCCCTAAGTTTATCCCATACACTATGAGCATTAAAATACTTATCCTTGCAACCTAAAATCCAATCTTGTAAAATTTTAATATCATACTCAGTAATTCCATAAGCTCGCTCTATTTCTGACATTACCATCAAGACTTTCGGTGCTACCTCTATGTATTCTAAAGTTAACTTCTTTTTATACAATGCCGATCCGAATGCAGACAAATTTACCAATCTTCGATCCAAATTATTCAAATCCACAATATTAGTAAAAAAAAACTCCTCATCAAAATAGTTAACTACTGAACCGTATTTATCGCTATAGGCATATCCCACATTTAAAGAATATCCTATACGTTTAAACGCTGCACTATTAAACGCATCCGCAGATGAATGAATACATATCTTTGTGAATTCTTTCTCTAATTCATCCTTGAACCAAAAGTTCTTAATTGAAAGTGCCTCTGTAAATGGCATAACATCTCTTTCATCAATCGCCGGCACATCAATAGCATAAATTCCTTCATTATAGAAGTTACTTAACGCTCCTGTAATTACCGGGTTCCCTTGTGCACTTTCCTTCCTAAGTCCGAACCTCTCTTCATAGGCTACATAGTAATCAAGGAAATCAATCGGCGAAATCTCCTTTAATAATTGAATCGACTGCTGTTCTTCGTTACCATCTCCCATTACAATCACCGGCACTCTACGACAGTTAATTTCAAAAAACGAACCATCCCAATACTCTAAAGATGATTTGATTACATAAAAAAGCTCATATCCATCCCTTATATCAAGCTCTTCCATCAATTCCTCATAATCTCTATATATCAGCTCTGTTGAAATGACAAGATTTTGATACTGAGAAAAATCAATTGTGTTCCATATTATTTCTGATTCCGCCTCGCAATATCTTACAAAATTATTTTTATCAAATACAATATGTTTTGCTTTTCGTAAGTGATTAGTTGCTGTTCGCTGATTGATTACAAGTCTTTCTCTTGGAAAGCTTTTTCGTTCTATGTAGTCATAATATTCTTTTTCAAACTCATCCAAGGACATAGATCTATCTCTGTTGCTCAGTAATACTCTATATACCACGTCGATTTTAGAAACAGTCTGTTTATCTCTCCTAATTGATTCCTCACCTAAAAAAGCCTTTATTCTTTCGTAAAACAGACCGATATAACCACTGACGCTATCAGATGTTATACTTTCGTCTCCTTTTTTATATTTAATAAACAAGTACTCATAGCCTGCTTCTCCACAAGAAGGAAAAGCATTGCAAAATTCTTCTTTTGAGAATCTAAAGTGTTCATACGGCTCTCGAAAATAATCTTCGTACATTAGCGGAAATTTTTTTACTGTTTTTACAAGGATTTGTCGTACTCTTTCTCTGCTCAGTCCATACAAATCTCCTATAGTCTGCAGGTTTTCTCCCTGCATTCTCCTTGAAATTATTTCTTCGTTCCTATCTCCGCTATCCGAGCAATTTTCCATTACATACTGCATTGCATGTGATCTATTCAGATAACAGTACTCATCTTTTACAGTACATATAGTGTAATCAGAAATTCTTCTAATAAATATGCTAATGTCAAATTCTAGGTCTAATGAAGAAAATGTCGCCTCCATATCCGCTACTCTTATAATACCATTCGGAACAAACCTCAAGAACAAATTTTTAAGACTCAGTTCAAATTCAGTAATATTTAGCACTTTGCCAATGCAATCATCATTGACCAGCCCTAAGTTTGCACTTTCAATCACATCACTTGATCCAGATTCATGGACAATATTTCTTAACTGTTTCCAGTATATCCGAACAATCGGACTAATTTGTGTTGCAAGATCCTTATAAAATTCTAACTCTTCAGTTGAAATATCGTCAGCAGATTCATCGTCTTCCGAAAGGAACATATTAGTTTCGAGCCATTGCTTTAACTCGCGTAACATTTCTTCACATGTTTTTACTCCCAAGCCTTTTAAATTCTTGATATCTTCTTCTGTCATCAGTGCTAAATTGTCTAGCGTATTGCACCCAATTCTCATCAAGGCGTTCATTGCTCTATTAGAAAGATTTAATTCTGTTATAAAATGACGTGACAATTCATCAATTTGCTCTTCGGAATATACCCTTTCTCCAGCTTTAGAACTATCATTATTCGGCAAATCCAACTCACCTATATCCACATCACCAGAAATGATTTGGTTCACAATATCACGAATTTCTGCAATGGTTTTTATTCCAATATTCCTTTGATCTGCAATTTGTTCAATCCGAGTATTTATCAACTGCTCAACCTCAAAAATTTCCATGTGATGAAGTACATTAGTTGCTCTCACTGATAATTTTAAACTTTCTATAGGTATTCCTGCCATTTTGTTTACCAATATCTTTCTAATATTCTGGACGAAGTAACTGATTTACATCAGCACCTACCTGTCTACTCTCTATCAAAGTATGCTGATCGAAAATTGCTTTGTAAGCATAATCTACAGTATCGTCAATGCTGATTGTCGCACTACTTGCAAAATTTTCATATAAAAGTTCAACTCCACCCATTACATATTCATTAAATAAATCTAACGCCTCTTTCATTACCTCGACTTCATGTTCAGCTATCGGTGGTACTGCTCTTTCATCCATTTTGTCTCTGTATTTAAAACAAATATTTACTCGTTCTTCATCTGACCAAGGTTTAGATGTATCATTGAGAATTACAATTCTAAACAATTCATTACACTTTACATGCTCAGTATTGAATGCATCAGAATAAATTCTTGCTCTATCTGTTCCTCCCTGTTTTGCTCTCCTATCATTGAGAACACCTATGGTTGCACCTGCCATATATACATCCACATATCTTTGAAAAGCCTTCACCTCATTTACCAGATATTTAATGTAAGTTGCATGTGTACCATTAATTGTGTAATCTCCTTCAAACATAATTTTCACCTCAACCTTCTATCTCTGTATGAGATTCTGAGAACTTTTTCAAAGTACAATATTTACCTACATGCGCTTTCATAACGGGTTCAGCATATTGCCAATCTTTCTCCATCACAAACATGATTACTTGATTAGCCACCTCTGGAAGCACTCCTGAAATATTTCTAATATGCGTTTCATCGGCATTTGAAAATGGTGCGTCCATTACCAACGGATACGCTTCATTATCCCAAGTTATTGTTTCACTATTCTTACCTAGCGATGCCTTTTCTTTTGCTAAATCTACTAATCCTGCAATAAAAGCAAAGTTTTTAACTCGCTTTAGTCCTTCGGACTCTCCGGTAACTACCTCTTTTCCATTCAGTTGTGCAAATAAAGTAACATGGTATTGGTTGTCAATCTGCACTCTACGCTGACCATGATACATTCTTGAAAAAATGTCATTCACTTTTTCTTGCAAGCGAGAACGCATCTCCTGTTCCTTTTCAGCATATGTTTTATCAATCCAATTACATATTTTCTCCGCATATGCCAAGTAAATAATCAGTTTTCTATTTCTATCAGATGCAGATACCAATCCGTCATACACCTTTTGTGCAGAATCAATCGCACTATCACATGCTCCAATACCTCTAATGCAACGCTCTTTTTTGTCATGCATACGTTTTATCTCTGCTTTGATACGGTTCATATCAGCTTCATAGCTACTCATATTTTCCTTACCATAAATACTTTCTTCTATGTGAGCAATGTCGTCCTCAATCTTAGCAATCGTATCTCTGTGATTCTGAATATTCTTATACATCTGCTCTATTGTAGGATAGAACTGTGCTAAATTGCGTCGATCCACAGCTACTAAGTCTTTAAAACTCATTATTGCTGTTCCCAAATGTGCCGGAAGGACATAATTTAATTCATCAATAATATGCTGATATGCTTCGTTTCCTAGATTTCCATTTTCTGGTGTAACGATAGGGGCACCACAGATACATCTACCACGTTTGATAATATCTCTGATAGATGCCTCTGTCATATCTCTAATTCCTCTATCATCGACATTAGCATTCGTCAAAAGTTCCTGTGCCTGTTCTGTAAGAGGCAATGCGAAATATGATACAGCATTAGAACTAAATAATCTTAAAAAGTTCTTATTTGCATCATCAAGATCTTTCTTTTCGCTTTCTAGCGAGGCTTCCAAAGTTTGCTTTTGTCTCTGTAACTCTGCAGTGCTTTGATTGTCTCTCAAAATCTCAGCAATCTTTTCTTTTTGGCTATTAAGTATTTCCAGCTCGTGTTCAGCGTTTTCTATTTCGCTTTTTAACGATTCTATTTTATCTGTTTCTCTCGAAATTGTTTCCTGTGCTTCTCTGGCTCTATCATCACCTGCCGAATCAAGTGAAGCATTCCACTGTCCAATCGCAGTAGCTTTTTGTGTTCGTGCTCCCAGATGCTTTCTGGCATTTCCCACTGCTGCTAAGCCAAGTAAGCCTCGAACAGCCTCAGACAAATCTTTTCTCGTACTTATATCTGACACACGCTCTGTATCAAAGAAGAAGTATCCCGAAAGTGATTGTGGCAAAATACCATTGATAATATTTCTTTCCTCACCTTCCCTCACTTGCTTTGTTATTCCATTTTCCTTATATGATACTGTTAATTGACTACTCAGTGCGTTCCAGTTTCCGTATGCACGATCTATATATGCCTGTTTTCTTAAAACAATATATTCCGTATCTTTATGTTCCAAAGTCAATTCAACATATACTTCACATTTCTGTTGAATACCTGCTTGTTCATTTGCATCTTCTAGATTTAAAAGAAAATTGGGATTACTATCTTTAGGGAAGTCAGCAACTTCGTATAAACACCAATTAAATGCCTGCAATATAGTTGTTTTTCCAAAAGTATTATCTCCAAGCAAGACTGTCACATTTTTGTCCGCATCAGTAGAAAATTCTAATGCTTGTTTTCCTTTGAATTGCCTAAAGTTGTTTAATGTAATACTTTTAATTAACATCTTCTTCTCCTCCTTTACTCTGCGTTTTTCTCAATGATTTTTCTTACTGCCTTGACCATATCCTGAGTAGTAAATTCTCCAGTCTTGATATTTTGCCGTTCAGCAGAAATTATTAGTTTTTTCATTTGATTCAATTTTTGCTCGTTGATTGGAACCTTTTGAATTTCATCAGATAACATCGCCGCTTACCTCCTCCTTCTTTAAATCTTCTTCCGTTACTCCAAATCCATGCTTCAGATTATATATCAAATCATATGCTTCAGATGGATTCTCAGCTATTTCAGCAAAGTCCAACATGCGGATAATTTCTCTCTTAACCAATCCCTTTGTCGAATTTATAACTTCTTGATTTTGAAATCCTAATGAATCTACTGGAAACGGAAGGGTTATAAAATCATAAATAACTGCAAAATCCTTACCCGGAAATTTTCTAAGCACTCGTCCTCGTCTTTGGATATATTCTTTTGGATTAGTGCTACTTGCCAAGATAAAAGCAGTTTTTATACTTGGTATATTTACACCCTCATCTAAACATTTAATAGCAACAAGAGCCTGCAACATTTCGCCTTCTGCAAATGCAGCTCTTATTTGTGTTCTTTCTTGAGCAGACTCTTGAGATGTAAATCTTCCCACTCGCATATCAAGCTCATTTCCCAACAATTCCGTTACAAGGTCTATTTGCCTTGTGGCAAAATTCATATCTTCTGCATCTGCTTCTTTAATAGTGGTAGCTCCACAATATACCAAAAGGTGCTTATCATCCTTAAATGGCATGATTTGTTTCTTCAATTCAGGTAGCTTTCCTCTAGCTCCCGCTATAACTCTTGACCTCTTAATCAGCAATTGTTTGGCATATTCTGATAATACTACCTTACCACCTTTTTTTGTTATTGCTGTTGCTAACTGATGTGTCAGTGCTAAATATTCTTCAATCTCATCCTCATCTAAATACGTCAGTACAGGGTGATAGAAATATCGTGTAAGCATCTGGTTTTCGATTGCATCCTTCAGAGAATACTCTATGCATTTATCTCCAAAGTACGATGCCAACGCTGCTGTTCCCGTGTCATCATTGTATCTGTCTATTGTTGCGGACAAAGCCAATCTAAATTCAAAATCCTCTGGAAGGCATCTTCTGTAATTTGCTGCCCCCATATTATGTGCTTCATCTACGATAAACAGTGCATCCTTGCTTAATTGTATTATCTGTTCCTGCACCTTCTTGGTTACAAATGAAGCATTAGTTGTCACAAAACAAAATGTATCAGATACCCCAAGTTTAAAAGAACGAATGGCTTGTTCTAAATTCTTCTTCCAATTCTTTTGCAAAGATGCCGAATATCCTATGATAGGATGTATTCCAAACCTCACAATGTCCTCTACCCACTGTTCCACCAAATGCTGGTATGGGCAGACAATTACTATCGCAATTCTTCTACTATTTTTTCGGAACAAATACTCAACGCTTGCTAATGCAGTCAAGGTCTTTCCAGTACCCGTTGCCATATCATAAATACCACGAAAATTCTTACTTTCCCAAATTTCTAACGCATTTCTTTGATATTCTCGAATTTTAAAATCGTCCGGCAAATAAATGGCACCCTTTTCCTCAACGGAGGGTGTTTCCTCCGCATTATCACTGCCAGTCATCCCATTACCTTTTCTATGATCAGGATTATATTCATATAGTCTTTTTTTGACTGCTGCTGGAAATTCCAATGTTTCCACTCCCGGTTCATAGTCTTCCCAAATTGCCTTAAAAGCCATTTGTTTCTGGAATACTCTCTCGAAATCATTCGTCCATGAGCAAAATGTATCAAATGACTCATAATTCCCTTTGAATGCGTTCTCACTTTCATTCATTGAACCTGAAAACGCCACTGTATTGCCATCTGCATCTGTAATAAGTCCCATTTTTTCATGGTACATTGCAATTTCATTGTTTGTAGTTAAAAAAGCAATCTTTATATCAAGTACACCATCTGCGACCAACCTTGCAATGAACGAAAGTTTTTCTAATTCTATTTGATCGTCAGGAGTTTCCAATTCTCTAATTAAAGCCTTCTCTATTACCTGTCTTACTTCATAACCTTTTCTTATCTCCTCAATATCTGATACCGATAGCTTTGGAGAAGCAATTATTTGGATTTTTCCACCATTTTGTACAAGCTCTTTAATTCCTTTCGATGTCAATACTAATGCCGACGACGAAAAGAATCCTACTGCTCTTTGATAAAGTACAGCTCCCCCTAATAATGGGACATAGAAATCTTTGACCACATCATCAATAAGCGATCTATATTCATTTTTTATTAATATATCCTTGAATCCCATTAGCTTCTCCTTTAAATATTCTCTTCTATATAATCTAATACTTGCTTAAGTTCTTCAAAATCCCGTTCAGATGTAAACCAGTTTACACTAAATCTTATTGCACCGACCGGATATGTCCCCAAAAATTTATGTGCTAATGGGGCACATTGTAAACCCGTTCTTACTGCAATACCCTGTTCATTAAATATATTGCCTGCACTATCACTACTGATTCCACCAATTACACATGCAACTATGCCGACATACTTTCTGTTCTTTTCATTACCAATAATCTTTATAAACTCATACGAGCTCAGCAAATCCAATAAGTTCTTTCTTTTTTCATCCTCTGATGAGAAAAGTTCATCAACCGATTTTTCTGCAATCCATCCAAGAGCTGCATTTAATCCTGCTATCCCTACAATATTCAACGTTCCCATTTCAAATTTTTCCGGTAAACTCTCTGGCATATCCTGATTCGCAGACTCATACCCAGTTCCACCAAATATAACAGCCGGCAAATCAATACTAGGCTTCATTACAAAACCGGAAATTCCCGTTGGTCCATACATTGTTTTATGTCCCGCAAATACAGCGAAATCAAATGTATCTAAACCTACATTGCAATCTACGAGTCCTGCGGTTTGTGACATATCTACCACAGTCAATGCTCCGTATTTCTTTGCCAGTGAAAATATTTCTTCAACAGGAGCTATTAAGCCAATCACGTTACTTGCATGACTTACAACTACTAAGTCCGGTTTCTTTTCATCAAACTGATAACGGATTTTCATCAAATCATATTCTAAGTCACTCTTTACTTCTAGCTCCGTTACCGTTATAACCCCCTGCTTTACAAAATAGTTTAATGTGCGTGTTACTGCATTGTGCTCAAACGGACTGATATAAATGCTTCTAACACCTGCTTTGATCAATCCCTGCAATATAATATTTAACGCTATTGTCGATGTAGGTTCAAAGATAACCTGTTTTGCAGGACAATGCAGCAACTCTTGTATTTTATCCCTTGTGTCAGCGATCAATCTTCCAGCTGTCTGTGCTAAATCATAATTACCTCTACCAGCGTTTCCACCATTATTACAATAGAAATCACCCATAAACGAGTATACGCAATCCGGTTTGGGATACGTTGTTGCTGCATTGTCAAAATAAGCCATTTATATCCTCCTTCATCAGCAAATATCCTTTAGAATCTCCATCAATATCTGTCTCTTTTCTTGATTAGAGATAGAGCGTCCCATAGAATCAAGTGCCGCAGTAACTTGATTATGTAGCAGTTTACCTTTGCCTGTGTTCTCTACACGTTCAAAGCGCTTTGTAACCATCTCACCATTTTCATTTGCATAAGATATCTGATATGAGCTTGTCTCATTTGCAAAAGCTATATTTATCTTTTCAGCTTGATGATTCTCAGCCGTATTCTTGTACTGCTTCAAATTTTCAATAAATAATTCTCTTATCTTATCATCCCAATCCTCAAGACGTAAATCAGTCGCTAGCTTAGCCAGCCTTGATATTGTTAAATCATCATCGTTTGTGATGCTCCTAAATAATCCCAAACACCTTTCAGTTCCATCAGCAAATAATTGTTCAAATGCTGATGGATCTATGGTTTCACACCAATCTTTAATTACTGATGCCAAAGACATTTTATTAACATTTGGTGCATCCTTTTCTAATATAAATATCTGCTTTACCTCTTTACGCAACGCTTTTTTGACTTTAGATAAATAGCTATCGTAAAATTCCTTCGCCAATTTTATGTTATCTGCCAAGGATTCTTTAAATTCTGATAGTCCAAAAGCTTTCGGAAGTTTTTCAAACAGTAATTCATTGCCACTGATATTTTGCTTAAGTAACTTCAACATCTCTTGATGGTCTTTTCGAATCTTTCCACCATCTGGTGACACCTTGCCCTCTTTTGTATATTTAGGCAATGACATATACCATCTTCTCATTGCAGATACTACATAGTCATATGAATTTGTTCCACGCTCAGCCTCCACTACAAACTCCGCAAAATAATCTGATAAGGCTTGTACAAATTCTTCTTTCTCAGGATTCCAATCTAGGTATGACAAATAAAACTGTTCTGGTTTTGCATTGATTTGAAGCATTGTATCCACAACTAAAGGTACTTGAGCTGTTTGATCTGAAATAATAACTTCACGTTTGTATTCGTGCAACACAACAGACACATAAATCGGGATTAGACCTTTACGTATTCCTATGTGATATTCTGGAGATAGCAGTCGCTTATAAAGTTCCACAAACGACATTCTCCCTTTTTGTCTTGTCTCAACAATAAAATTCTCTATAGTTGTCAATAGAACATCCATGTTTTCCACAGATGTTGGGCGAAGATTTATCCTTGGCACACCGTCATTTTCTTCCCATATGCCGGTTCGGATCAATGTACTTCTCATAACCGAAACTTCTTGTCCAGTTCCGGTAAATCCCAAATTAGGTTCCAATTCATTTCTAAGCAAGGCAGCAATAATTTTATTTCTACTATTATTTGCTATTGAAGTAATCTCATTTTTATTCATTGCCTCATTATTGATAACTGGTGACAATGAAAAAGTTTGATCGCAAATATTTGACATCAACTCAGTCAATGCCGCTTTTCTTTTAACTGATACATCATGACCTTTAATTATGTAATCTGACTTATATTCTTCTGGTCTTGTATACCCTCTCATAAATAAGCTGATTACTTCTCTGAGATCCTCATAAATTACCTCATACTCATCAAAAAGTATCTTGTCATCATTCGCATCATCTCGTAAAAATGAAACAGCATTAAACTCTCTAACAATATTTTCAATCTCAGAATAGTGTTTTGGAATAATAAAAATATGACGATTGCAGTTTTGGCTAGTTCTTAATATGTTTTGCTTAATTTCACAAATCGAATCCTCGCTATGCGGAATAATGCCACAAATTACTCCATCTGCCTCAATACTTTCACTTTTTACATTCCAATCAATATCCCCAGTTATTTCATCTTCATCAATAAATTCAAAGGCGAAATATCGAGTCATATCATGCTCATTATTATATCTTGAAGGATACATATAATTGTCAAAGTTCAAGTTATTGAGAGTTTCCTTAATAGTGATTTTGCTTCTTTGCACTACAATTAAATCGTTGATTTTTTTACGAATATCAACGCCTGATGTCTGTTTTAGTCTCAGGAAATTATTGCTTCGTTTTAAATATATTACATATTCCTTCTCGATGAGATTATCTATTGTATCGTTAATCTCATCTACAGAATATTTTGTAGAATAAATGCTGACCAACTCATCCTTGGACGGCTGTAATTTTTCAAACTGCTCTAGAATATATATCAGGGAAAGCGTCTTCACTACCTTGCTTTCTAATGACTCTGGCTCTAATTTCTCCAAAATCGCTTCTGTTAAGCGATAATTCTCATAAATACTTCCACTATATACTTCCTTCTTGAATAATGGCTCAAAATAATCGAATATGCTGTCAGGAGTAATTAGATCAAAACAATCATCGTTATATTTTACTAAGAAGGATGGCAATGTTGATGTCCCTGGAGCCGAAATAAAAGTAAAAAGTGTACGCTCATTTTGTGCGACTCTCTCCGATAATCTTGGAAGAATAAATGTTGATACCGGATGCAATGGATAGCATCCATATACAGTTTTCTCAACAAGTTCAACAGGCAAATCGCTAAAAATATTATGCTTTTGGTATCTCTGAATAAGTCCATCAAAACTTCCAGTAAAGTCCTTGCAAAATGTTCCCCAGAGAGTTTTATTTTTCTGAATAGCCGACTCGATAATCTCATACGTCTGAGCAAAGTTATTACTCAGATGAATGTGCTTGAATCTCTCAGATACTCCTCTCCAACCATCTACCTTTTGTTTTGGCAATTTATCAATATAATTTGCAATTTCTTTGTGCGAAATCAGCATCAGATGCATTTGAAGTTCTCCGCTTCGATTACACTTCTCTGCAAAATCTTGTAGCATTTTTGTGTCACTTACTGATGCTTCAGTAATATTTGCCTCCAGGAATTTGCTAAATTCATCATATATTACATACAATCCAGTATAGCCCTTAGATTTCAAACCTTTAATTGCTTCCTCATATAAATCCACAACATCAAATCCTATAAAAGGATTAAAAAGACTTCCGGCTGTCAGACTAGGATATATTTTTTCAAACTTCTCATATGCCTTAATACTATAATTTTGTAATTCCTCTACAAATCTATTCACAGGAATATCCAGCACTTCTTTTAATTTTTCGTATGTATCCGGAAACTCCTTTTTCCATCTCTCTATAACATTTACAGCAGCTTTGTAGTTAGTTTCTGGCATAACATTCAAAAGACCATTCATAGACAATGTTCTATGAAGGGCTAACAAAAACGCCTGGGATAAACTGGTGTTGCTTCCTGTAATAATAACTGGCAATATTTTATTATCAGAGTCATAATAGTTTTGAGTACACTGATATAGCCTAGGATTCTCTCTAATCCTCGGCTTCGCTTTTTTAAATAATTCCAAATCTCTTTTCATAAGCATTGCTAATATCGTCAATACAATGTGAGATTTTCCTTTTCCATACGCACCTACTAGTACTCTTGCACGCTCATTTGACGCAGAATTTGTACTTAACAATATTTCTTCCATGAGTTCTAATGCAGATCTAGTCGGTATAAAATCTTTCAATTTATCATCATTGTTCAAGTCATAGCCAATATTCACAGAATATTGGAACCCTGAAGCAACTGTAATTATTTTACTCATGGCTTTTCTTATACTCCTTCAGAAATTGAATCGTAATACTTTTCTACGCACTCAATAAAGGTCATCTGCTTACTAATATGAATAACATCAAGACCTGCCGTTCTAATAATTTTAAGCATCTCCAGATTTTCTATATCATGCAAGATATCAAGCATCGTAATTGCATCCAAGTTATATATCTTTCCGATATTACATGGATTCGTCAATAACTCATTCAAACCTATTTCTTCTCTACCATCCGCCTGTTCAACAATCACCGAAAGCACTACCCACGGATTGAATGATTTAGCTGCCGGTATTGATTTTTTAAATGTCTTTTTCTTTTTATTTGCAATATCTACAAGTCCAAGCTCACCAAATGGACAATCTATATTGTTTTCTGGTGACACCTTTTCAGGATTTGTTTTATACCTTGGTAAATAGGTGTTAACGATACAAGAAAAGTCATCATTCAATGACCTGATTGCAACAGTACCCTCTTCATCAGACATCATAATATAATTTTGTATTTCTTGCACAAATTCTTCCTTCGTAAATTCAGACATGTTAAACTCATTAAAAAAGAAATACCATGCTGTCACTTCTAACTTTTGCTTTGCCAACTGATACTGCAATAAATATAATGTACCTAATTCCTCAATATATCGGTCATTGGTATATACTAGTTCTCCAAACTCTGTGAGGCTTTGATTTCTACGACCACTCGTAGGCTCTACTGTCAATCCAACTGCTTGTAACCAATATCGAAGTGCTTTTACCATATTTGCACCTATTCCCAATATATCCATAGGATTTTCTTCTTTATCTACAAATAAGTCGGGCTTACAAACAATACGCTCCATGCCTTTGCAAAGCCAACCTTTCCTTATGAAAAATGTATCATGAGCACGAAACTTCATTGCCATGTTTATTACCTCCTTATTCCTACTTAGTTCGCAGATATTTATCCATCATGCATCCACCATCTAAATACTTCGCAGTCATGCACATTTTACAGTGAACGCATTTATCTGTATCAATATAATATTCATCTTCCAAAATGGAAATTGCTCCAGACCTACATATAGATTCACATTTCAGACATTTTCTACATGCATTAAATTTTCGCACCTGATATCCAACCATTCGCTGTAGTTCATCATAATCCTGCACATTCATTGTGCGTACCTTAACAGCATACTCATATTCTTCTTGGTTGAATGGCTGAATGGAAAGAATAGGTACATTCGTTCTTGAATCTAGCACAATCACTTCATGCAAAAGCTTTTTTCCCAATTCTGGAGCTATTCGTCCAAATGGCACAAACATTTCAACTAATTCAACGTCAAACGGTCTTACCAAACGATAAATCTTTGCATGTTCCTCTGTGGTACAATTTGTGAATTTAATCTTCACATCGCCTGCTACACGAAGTCCATTTCCTCCCTGCCTAGCTTTCCACTTTCCTGTATCTACATAAACTTCTGCATCCTCTTTACCAATTTTTTTCGCAAAATCTACGAGAAACTCTCGCCACTTTCTTGATTTTTCCGGCATATAAATTCTAGACAAAAATTGGGCACGCTGATTATTATTAGGGCAGCACCAACATCCTACTCTGTCATAACCTAATCTATATGCATCATTGAAATCAATATTTTCAGACAACATATATAGCCATATATCAATATCTTTCCAGAAGAAAATAGGCGATGCCACTGTTTGCTGTTGTATTTTTACAGATTCAGCATCATCCTCCACTCTATTATACTTACTTCTACTTACGGATTCTGATTTTCTAATTCCATAAAACGTCAAAATTTGCTGATTTCTATATAGGCTATTAATTACTCTTGTAATCGGACCAGTTTTAAACATAGAACAGCACCAACGCATCATTCTTGCTGGCGGACCAATGTCCTCACATACATCATAAAACACCTGCTCATCGTTTTTTGCAGTCAAAAAGATTGCTTGAGGATGATTCTTTCTGTAACGTTCTGCGTAGCTGACAGTGCTAGGAAATTCAAGAGTTGTATTTCCAAAAATATGTACCAGACTCGGATTACTCATTGCTTTAACTACTACATCCGCTGTTATTGTAGAATCCTTACCCCCTGAAAATGAGATAACTATTTTCTCTTCATCGAATTTTAACGCTGTCTTACGGACAAATTCAAATGCTTCATCTTTTATATAATTCAAACGACTCTTATTGGTTTCAATAAATTTTGATATATGCTTGTCAAAATATTCGTAACTATTATCTTTTTTGTACAAACTAATTTTTTCAAGTAGCCTATCTGTATCAGCCATCTGAAAAGTCTTACTTGATATGGATATAGTTTTTCCGTCAACATAGTATCTGCTATTAGCTGCCCATACTGAACTTTCTATAAATTCATTGGGTTCCTTGTCTAGTAAAAGTTCTAAAAGCAGTCTTTCCTCTGGAAATACCGGTCTTAAATCTGCCGACATATATTTTGTATCATGACCACATATTGGGCATATGCCCTTATCAGCTTGATTTATGTTTTGAATAGCGGGTGTATTACAATGCTCACACCAATATATTTCCACCGTAATATCCTCAACTGTACTTTCGCCACATACTGGGCATATATCATCGTTGGTCTCAAGGTTGCAATTTCTACACCACATAAAATCACCGACCTCTACTTTCTTAAGTCCATTAAAACTTATTATTTATAACTAATTATGTCATTCACGTTGCAATCGAGATATGCACAGATTTTTTCCAATACCTTATTGGAAACAGGCTCTGGAAACAGGCTCTCCCTTCCCCGTTTTGGCAACTGTAGCAGAACTTAATCCCGCATGTTCTACCAAATCTTGCTTTTGTAACCCTTTTTCAAGTAATAATTTCCATAAACTTATGTATGATACAACCATTTATACATACCTCTCTTATGTTAGTGAAACAATCTAAAACCCCTCGTTCGATTATACCATTACACAGCTTCTTTTTCCACAATAACAGATAGTGGGATATTTTCTTTTTCCAGTACATCTTTTGCCAAAGATAAAAAACTATATGCCATACGTAAATTGCTCCTTTCGTATCAGATATTTTTATTGTAACACGTTTTTGGAGATACTGGGAGATTACTTAATCTGGCTCATTATGGGCATTCTGATTAGCACATGTCGCCTTTCTGCAATTAATCTGCAGAAAGCTGTTTTTGTATCATATAAATCAAGTATTCTTTCATTATGCTCTTATCAATGATTCTACTGCTTCTATTGTGATTTCATCTCCAATTACAAAATTCATTATATCTAAATATAAACTTCTCCAACTTAAAGATGAGATAAAATAATACAGATATTCATTGTAATTGAAATTAACTTGCCCATTTTTAATCCTTGGATAAAAAATATTATTAATATTCTATAATTATCTCTTATTACAATTTCTTACACAAAAATATTTTTCCTGCGTAAATACATTAACCAAACCCGATGGCATATTATCAAATATCGCTTCTTTTGTCACTTGGACTAACTTATCTTTCCCAAATACATTGCTGATTTCCTTAAGTGTTTTCTTCTTTTTACACACTCTAAACAACTGTTGGAAAAAAGAATGTACTGAAGAAATTACTTTATCACGAAGCATAGCATCCAAGTGAAATTGCATTATTTTATCAAATGACAGTATACCATCTCTATATTCCATCATTAAAAGCTCACTCTCTCCCGAATATTCCCAGTTACTATGTAACTCAATTTCCGCAATGAAACCTGCAAACATCATATCGCTAAACGACCATTCAGTACCATTAATTTTGGTAATAACTCGTCCATCTGGGTATGCTCCATACCAGTAAGCACCATACCCTGGTAAATAAAAATTCATATTTCCTCTGCTTAAATGATGATAATAATTCAAACTATCTATAATACTTTTCCCACCTTCTAAGTCAGGTCGGGTAATCAGTATTCCAATCAAATCTTTATTGATTTGATTATTACGAATATCTCCTAACATATTCTGATAGGTAATTGCCTCAACCACTTTTTCACCTCATAATGTTTTTCTCTAAAATCCTTTAAATTTATTATATCTTAATTATCAGTACCAAAAGAAGGACAAAATGATTTTATGCACTGCTTATACTCCAATTTTCTAAATACAAATGAACCTATACCATCAAACCATTTCTGATTTTTACCAATGTATCGGGGAAGTATATCCTCTCTAGGCTCAAATTCTGTACAATCTATGCCAAACCTGTTCCACTGTACAAATTCTCCCTTATCTGTTACCATTCTTCTTTGATTTATCAAGCTTTCCGCTCCAGCTTCACGCACGTCTCCACATGCACCGTCATCCCAAACATATCCACCGGCTGCACCTTCTTCACTTCATACCCGCCATCACAAAGCACCCTCAAATCCCTTGCCAATGTCGCCGAATCGCAAGACACATACACAATCTTCTCCGGCTTCATCCGGATCATCGTCTCTAGCAGCACCCCCTCGCACCCTTTCCGCGGCGGGTCCACGACGATCACATCGGCATGCACATTCTCCTTCTCATACATCTCCGGCAGCACATCCTCTGCCTTCCCTACGAAGAACTCCACATTCCGAATCCCATTCCGT
>Ga0153946_1000436_pt1 | contig 18270 bp, 18 predicted proteins | sample TSNJ030MetaG_FD_104751 | JGI IMG/M metagenome (GOLD analysis project Ga0153946, IMG submission 104751) | Attine ant fungus gardens microbial communities from New Jersey, USA - TSNJ030 MetaG | ecosystem: Host-associated > Fungi > Mycelium > Unclassified | place: USA: New Jersey, Wharton State... | reverse complement strand
TGATGCCACATGGACAGATATCGGCATCATATCGTTGTAGATAGAGGTCAGGAATCAGAAACTGGACGTTCTTTCCGACAATTGATCGGGTCTTTCTGTCGCGATCATTCCCGTCTTCTCTTTTTCCCTTGACCTGAACACTCTCAAGCTCCTGGGGAGACAATGCCGAAAAGCGCCAAAAAACGCAAAGATAAAGCCGCCGATTTCGCCGTATAGTAACTGCTTTCGTATGTCCAGAGCAGCACGCTAATTCTGCCTCAGAAAGCAAAACTCAAACTAGGAAAGGAAAAGAAGGCACCTGCTAATGTCATCGACACGTCTTTCAAAGCACGCTGTGAGTTGTTCGACGCTCGCAGATGTAAGCCAATTCTCACTGGGGCCAGCGATCGCACTCCCGACACAGAGTATCGTCGCTTTCAGAGACGAGAATGTACCGACAACAAGGAGAAATCTCACAATTGACAACCTACTGACGCAATTGAAACACTATAGTCCGTCTGTCAAGAAGGGTGCTTCTGTTCGTTTTTGCTGTTGTTGTCATTGCTCATGAGGTCGTTCAGAGGCTCTACTCGGCCTTACTGAACTGCTGGAAGCACATTCAATTCTCATCAAGCAGAATTTGACGCAGCTCATGAATCAGCTTGCTCGTATGATTGCTGATGAGGTATGCCCATTGTATCTTTGTGGTTGAAGGATCTTCACACGACCTTAGGATGCAGGAGTTCGCAAGCAACTCCTCTCAAATTTATCTTGGACGCTCCCCCAAATATCCAAGGTTAGTTATTCTGGCAGCGCCTCCTATCTTCCCTATTGAATGGACACTTCATTGCAGGAAGACTTGATCCCTCATGCTTCGACGCTTATACTTTATACGGCATCTGCACAAACACACATCTTTCCTGAAATCCGAATAGATGCTGTTCGTTTTCTCACCTTGTTTCTCAAGTACATACCCGAGCCTATTCTTGATGGATGGACAAGTATGAGCTCCAGCTACGGAAAGCGCATCTTGGAAGGCTATCTTGGGAATTTGAATGCGGGAACGAAGTACGGGAGTTTGGAAGGTAAGCTTTCCCCTGAGTTTACTGGATACCAGTTTGAACTGAAGTAGGGCCTGCGATGGTGACATCGGTTTCAAGTGTCATACTCTCGCCATCAGTGAGTGTACTGGTCTAGCATCATTTTTTCTTCATGTTTGACGGCCTTTCAGTCGAAGCTTGCGATATTGCAATCGTTTTCAGTATTCCTTCGAGCAGGGTTGTCGATACATTATCCCAAAGAAAATTTAAGAAATCTTGAAGGCCCTCTATATGCTTGGTTCATGTCAAATTCCTTTTCGACACCAAGAGCTTTCAAAGAATTTGAGAACCTCTTCACCCCTTCCATTTATACTCATATGCAACCCCACTGCTCAGGAAAACGGACCTTCGATTGGACAAAACTGGAAGAACTTCCTCAAAATTACCGTTTTCTTGACATTGATGTGTCATGGACAATACGAGATGTAGAAGATGTCATCACAATTCCGGAAAGACTATCAGAGGGAAGTGATGTCGAGAGTCCAATATCAACTTTTCTTGCGGTACGAAATGAACGAATGTCGCTTCTCTCGAAATTCATCTGTGTATATCAGCATCTCGCACGAACGTTACATCCTCTCCTTGTGTCAACCATTTTGGACTGTGCTCCCTCTATTTTTTCCCCTGATGGCAAGAGCAGTGAGATTGAAATGTCAATGATGGTGACAGTCTGCCAAATTGTATCGCTTTTATATGGGACACTTCTGGGAAGTGCCGAGGTGGTAAGTGACACCAGTGCACATCGGTTGTCGATTAGTTCTCAAGTCACTAGGTTCCCCCATCGTCCTTGCTGGAGTTGGAAGCGCTCCTAGGTTACTTGACGCCTTATTTCCCCTTCACAGCGTCGAAGTTTCATATGAAGGTCAGAATCCCAGATAAGTCTATCTCCTAAGGTATTGATAAAGAAGTTCTTGAAGTCTGCCGAGAACTTTCAAGCCTTGGATCTCATTTACTGCGAACTTACGTCGTTTCTCGCTCTCCGCTCTAAATCAATTTCTACAAATCCTGGACGATCATTGAAACCTAGTAATACACTGACGATGCAAGTCTCCATGGTCAGCGATTATATCACCAAGTCACTTCAGGGTCAAAACACATCGATACCCTCTTCCTTGACAGCAGATGTTTACCTCGCGCTCTTGCCGAGCATCTGGACAGTTATTAATGACCCCTATCCTGAGCCATCATCCCATGTAACTGGCGTTCTACAAGCACTCTTAGAGCATGCGAATAAGACGCCCTCGAAGTCCAGGACAAAACATATCACGATCGAATTTATGGCGAGGCTACTTCTGGTCAGTCCTTGTGAATTGAAGATTAACTCTTTGTATATGAATCAGGTGGTTGTCCACTAGCTCGAAGTCGAAAAGGATTATCTTGGTACTTTCCGAGCCGGAAGCAATAATCAGGCACGGCAACTATTCGAGGATTGGTTAATCAGCCTACCTCAAGTCCTGTGGGAAACAGGAACATCTGAACCCATGACAACGGAGGCGAGTCCATAATGTCGCATGGCATCTTTCCAATAATCTGACAACAAACTTTACAAGGCTATCCTACGATTTTTATTGCGTTGGTTACAACACCGAACGTCGCTGGTCCAGGTGCGCAGTCACTTATGCCATCAATAGCCAAGATATCTAGTCCAATCTCACAGGTAGTCTCTCCATTGGCGTTACGTTTGATACCTTATTTCACTTTCAACCACCCTGTCCGCGGACAACTCTTTGGGCCATACTGTACTATTTCACCCCCTCTTCAGCAGCTGTGTTTAGATATGGTGGCCACTCTACTTGCCTGTGGACGCCACTGTGGAATTGGTGTATCCAAAGATTGTGACAGTCTTTTCATGGCGGTCAATTCAGCAGTAGCAGGCACTCCCGAAAAGGAGCACTGGGTACAAGTGTACATGGGTGTTTCTTCTTAATCAGTGATTACAAGATATCCTTGTATGTATGCGTCTAAATGATCTTCTACATCAATTTACTACCCATTACATATCTGAACACAAACTACCAGAGTTATTAAAGCAGTCAAACAGAAAACACATACATGACTATAGCAAGTAGGTGGTTTCGTGGAGAATATCGAGCCAGCTCAATAAGAAAGATGACAATGCCTTGCAAGGCCGACCGCGACTTCAAGAAGCGGGTGGAATGAGCACGTCAAGCACCGCCTGTCACCGAGCGGCAGATTAAGAATAAGAGACAAAGAAAGGATCCAGGAGCACTCAATCAAGCCATTCCCATCGAATATCCTTGAGACGGCCAATGGCAGGGTCGGCGAGCTCGTCGAAGGCAGAGGGAGAGAAATCCAAATCTGTTAGCTGGCAACCTGTACAACGATCCGTGATAGAAACTGTGACAGACTTGTCCTCATCTGTTGCATTATTAGAACGGAGAAATTTTCATCCAGTGATCACTCACAGGTGACGGCGACTTTGCGCCCACAAACGGGGTTATCGTTCGGATTGATGCCATTGTAGTTCCTGATGTGTAATTCGTAAGTAGCTCCATCAGGATAGAGGGGAAAAAATTACGGAAAGGCGTCAAATAAGAGGTGAGAGACGGCAGCGATGTGGTCGGTGTCCTTGTTCGTCACACCGCATGCACCAAGGCCAGCTGTTGGAACAAGTGAACGGGAGTAGCGGAATAAGGAAGAGAGGAACATACTGGAATAGAAGGTACCTTCCCCATTTTGGGTGCCGACCATAAAACTGGGGAGATTGGAAGATGGAGGGGAAGACGGCTTTTTGGTCGTCACCGGAGGTTCTGCCTCCTTTGTGGAAGATGGAGACGGCTTCTTAGTTGTCACTGGGGGTTCCGCCTCCTTGGTGGAAGACGGCTTCTTGGTCGTCACTGGGGGTTCCGCCTCCTTGGTGGAAGACGGAAGTGGCCCCTTAGTCGTCACTGAAGGTTCCGCCTCCTTGGATGTAGAGGTAAATATTTCTGGAATAGTGGTAGGGGGTGCCTCATGTGAGGAAGTCGATGCCGAAGCCCCGTGAGTGGTGACTGCCGATGGAACAAGGACCTTTGTGGATTGCCCGGCGCTGGATGAAATCGCCGCAGAAGAGCGGGGCCTGCAGCGCTTGTTTTGGCGCTTGCGAACAGGGGCCGTAGGATCAGCAGAAGCTAGAGGATCAGCAGGAATTGGACTGGGAAAGCGGGCGGCGAGAGCGCGGTGAAGGCCGTGAGGGCCGTGAGGTACATGAGGAGTGGCGAGAGCGTAGGCGGACAGAGCAAAAGAAAGGAAGAGAACAAAAGCCTTAGTGAAAGACATGGGGGAAGGAATGGAAGACTCTCGCCGAGGACTGGAGCGAGTGATACTTATAGAATCTGCACAAGCGATCTGTTGCTGGATATTTGGCCTCGCAACGTGCCTCCCACGCAATTTCATTCCCACAATCGCCATATATGTATTAATATTAGATCCCGGCACTGGCTTTGGCTGCATACATTTTCACTAATCTCGTATTTGCCGCATCACCCAGGCTCTTTGCACAGACATCTATCTGTCCCAGTAGCAGCTGGCTCTGAAGTCGGGGAGGTTCTGCTGGGATCTTAAACAGTCGGGTGACATCCTCCTCTGGAAGTGGCGCCAGGCCCTGTGCAATGCGCGCCTGATTCTCCTCCTGCCTCTTGGCAATGTAATTATCTGCCTTTACTCGTTCTCGAGCGATCTGCCGCATCACGTACGACACATTACCATCCTCTACCCGATATGAATCAATCGACTCTACAATTTGCTTCAGGTTCCTCGTTACATTGTCTGTCCCGAGGTCAAGTGCCGAATAGGAGGGCGTCACGCCTGTCTCATATGCCTCATCGGGGCTGGCATCAACGAGTGGTGATGGGTTTGGCTTCGTCAGAGTACCGAGGAACGAGCTGAGAAGAGGATTCGTGCGGATTTTGAGAGGAACTTCCTCAAGAATCGAAGAGAAAGTCAGTTGGTGCATCATCAGGCTGCAATAACCCCTTGTCAGCACATGGTTCAAAAGCCAGATAATGAAAGCCCCGTGCAAATACACTAGTCCCTCTACCTACCTCGTCGTGTCAAGATTAGAATTCTTGTAAGCATCCGTAAACGCAGCCGTCAACCGGTAGGCGCGGAATGATGCGTTTCCCCGTGCAGTTTGCGATATATCTGATCAATGATGCCACGAACAGGCATTAGATTCACAGAGCTCCGTCAGGAAATTGACAGACCATGTATAACGACGACACCTCCATGGCGCAACTTCTCTTGATGAATCATCTGAGTATCTACTAGAGTTTGGTTATAAAAGGCACCAAGGGTCGTGGCTTGGTAAAATCCGACAACATTATCATCTGCCTGCACCTCTTTCAGTGAGCGCAGCATTGATGCCTGATGGCGAGCTAGAGATCGTTAATCTACGTCTGATTCACACAAACAAAGGAAACAAAGGAACATACCAATCGCTTTGGTAGACTTATCATCGTCATCATGCGAATGGTATGGGAGAGGGAATGAATTAGAAACCTCCAAAGTGCCATCTAAATCTAGACCCAGTAACAGTCCATGGGCAGTAGCTGAGGGTGATTCGTATGCATGTTTCATGATTTTAGAGACAACCTGAGCATGGGCATGAGTATTTTTCAATAAATAGACTCAGAAATTATGATGAAAAGATGAAGTTCCAAGGAGCAAAGAAGCTTACCATCCCGTCCAGCTGAACACCCGTGATTGGGATTTCAGCCTCAATATCTACTAGCTTTGCCATTGAAGCTGGAATCGCTTCATATTTTGGTTGAGGCGAGGCCTGTGCATCAGATGGTGACGGAAGAGACGCTGCGAGAGCAGCAGCCATAGATGGGGCAGCCATTTTTGGGAAAGCAGAATCCGTAGCTCAAGCTTAGTACACCATACGAAAATCTCTGAAGCTTTTGCCAAGCAAGGCCAAATTCAACTACCAGTTCAGGATTTTTATCTAAACATTTAATCAACATCTAGTCTTTCCTTTCGATTGTATGTGGACCCCGTCGAATCGAAAAAGCAGGCCACAGAAGCTCAGAAGGAGATAAAACCCCGATTTTAATTGTCTGGGCAGATCACAATAATATTGTTGGAGCAAAAAATCTACCCTGTAACCTGGCCAGAGTTTGAGTCATAGGTGTCAAATTTTGTACTCAGTAGCTTCTAGGGTGGTCCCATGTTCTAACGTTCCAGAGTTCATTGATATGATTTAAGTGGACATATTGAAGTTTACAAATGAAATCAACCAATAACATGTCTTGACTCCGGGTCAACTCTGACCCTGGAGCCAGACCTGGAGATGAGTTGGCGCTGACAAGAGTGAAATCGGCTCAAAGCATTTTCACCAAGCGCACAGATAATGGAGCCTTCGATTTGATATCGGGTCATCGCACGATGACTAAGCGCACCGCACACATTCACGAGAACCCTCTGAATCAGAGACAGGGGCTAGATGTAAGTCGGATAAGCGGTTGAAAAGTTACTATCTGTTTCGGTTATTCCTGAAGGGAGTCACATTCGCGTACCAAAAAGCAGTGTATAGCCACTCTTTGTGGCTTGTCGCACCCGCAGTGGGGACACTCAGTAGATTCTATGTTAGAAACTACCAGACGTATAAACTATTGATGATATTGATGTCCAATCATAACCAGGGTTGGATCGAGAAGCTGGAAGCTGGAATATTGATCATGGGAGCTATGAGGCTGTAATCTGAGGATGCTCGTTAGTCAGCTCAATGCCAAATTAAGTATAGATAGTGGTTCACACTCTTTCATTATACCTCTTCTGGACCCTAAGTGGCCGAAACCACCATAAGGAGCAGTATCAGCGTCTGGAAGTCGGACCTTCACTGTTCATTCGATTTGAAGGGTTTGTTTGACCCAACTTTCGAAGAACGCTGTGGATCCGGAAGCAGTGGTATGTCACCCGGAGCCTATCACAGCCTGGATCACAAGCAATTATGGGCACAATATTTGAGACCTTGAGTAATTTTTCCACTGTCCACATCATACTTAGCAAATATATTTGAAATTCAGCAGCCACACTTATATTATTGTCAAGGTTAGAGCAGCAAAGCTGAGTAATAGTGTCAATCAAAACATAGGCAACAGGGCCTCGAAAATGTGAGCACCGTTGCCTGATCCGAGCTCGAATGGATCACCTGTAAGAATTCTGAGAGAATTTACGTGCGGTGCAAACCTTATGGTCTGAATCTGGGACAACTATGATTCTCGTAGCAACAATCCAGGGGCGACATCACTATGTCACGTACATGTTTCGCGCAATCCGATTGATAGGTGGCATTGAAATTCAATGATTGGTATTGGACGGGACTGATCAATAGTGACGTCGTTTCTCTCTTTTCTTTCTTCTACTTGTATGACAAATGTGAAACATTCATTCTAGTATAAATACTGGGACCACGCTTAGGCTCACTCAGTCGTCTACCACATCGGTGACGTTTGAGGTGAGCTATAGTTCTCTATTGCTGTTATCGGCTCTGATCACTGTATTACAGTTTGTTTATTTTAGGTAAATATATTACAGTCGTCTACCACATCGGTGACGTCTGAGTTTGTTTATTCTAGAATTTAAATATTGGGACTCCCACTGTTTTTACCTACACTATCCTGGGGAGTTGTTTCATCGTATGAAGAACAAAATAAGATGTAAACCATATTCCAAATATAACTTTAATCCATAGGGAACATTCTGGGGACCCCAAATTTTGCTCGGCATCTCGGCTCGGAATATTGGGTACTCATTCCCCTTACAGGAAGCCATCTAATGCTTTCTTTGCAAAATAACCTGTTTTTCTGAGAGACTTGGGTAGCTCATACATCTAAGATCGTGCCGATTGGCACACGGACTCCAGGTGTGTTATGATCTCAGAAGTTTTTTGATTGATTGTTGAGCCACCGGTGAGCGATCACCGAGAGGCCGAAGCCCGATTAAAAACGAAGTTGCATCTTTTCTTTCTTCCTGAGTGCAGTCATGGGCCTGTCCCGCTCTGCAAGAATTATTATTCTCCTTGTTATAGATGTTCTCTTCTTCTTTGTTGAGCTCATCGTTGGTTCGTATCCTTTAATTATGCTCTCACATAAACCCAATGCCTTGCAGGGTATGCCGTTGGATCTCTTGCTCTTGTCGCAGATAGCTTCCATATGCTCAAGTATGTCATCGTCCACCATCACTCTTTCCAGAAACCTACTCAGATTGTCCAACTAGCGATGTATTGAGCCTTATCGTGGGCTTGTATGCTATAAAGGTCATTTCAATGTCATTTGTACCTGTCCTTGTCTAACTTCGTAGGTAACCAGCTTACCACGTCCACGTCAACCGATTCCCGCTATTCCTATGGCTGGCACCGGGCCGAAATATTGGCTGCTCTTGTAAATGGCGTCTTTCTTTTGGCACTTTGCTTCTCTATATCCTTAGAGGCATTCGAGCGATTTTTCAATACTCCAGGTTTAGTTGCTACCATCTTGGCTTGCTCTTGTCATCTTACACGTCCTCAGAGGTATCTAATCCCCGACTTGTCATCGTTGTTGGATCCCTCGGTTTAGCGTCAAACATCGTTGGAATTTTTTTGCTCCATGGTATATGCTATCCTCTATACTGCAGACCTTCCCGGTTCTGATTGTAGCAGAACATTCTCATCCGCCCAGTCCTCCTCGTGTGTCTCTCGAGTCGCCAAGTGTTACCACCTCTCAATCGACTTCAGTCTCGCCGACAAAAAAGATCGCCATACCTGGTCGATCAACTTCCCCAAGTTCTGACGCTGCATACACCTACTACGGTCATCCTGCCGCTACTCGTGCCTCGCTTCAGAACGTGGCACATGAAATTGCTCAAGCGAATTCTCCTTCGGCCATAAATTCCCATGCTCACCAAGGTCATGATATCCCTGAATACAATCCACTGAAAAGTCATGCTCACCAAGGTCATGGTATCCCTGAATACAATCCACTGAAAAGTCATGCTCACCAAGGTCATGATATCCCTGAGAGAAGTTTTGATACAAGCGGGATCTCTGAAGAAACTCCTTTACTTGGGGACCTTGAGAACCATGCTCCTCCGAAGTCACAGTCCAACTCCCATGGAGGTTCGATGAATGTGCGTGCTCTCGTGCTGCATGTACTGGGCGATGCTCTCGGAAATGTAGGTGTCATTGCTACAGGATTTGTCATCTGGAAGACGTCATGGTCCTTCAAATACTATTTCGACCCACTTATCAGCTTGGTTATTACTGTCATCATATTCTCTAGCGCACTTCCTCTTGGTAAGTACTGGCAAGTGTTCTAGGTTCCAATTATTCATTTACTTGGTTGTATGAACAGTCCGTAGCGCCTCCTTCATTCTTCTTCAAGGAGTCCCGGCGGCAGTTTCTCTGGATGAAGTTAGATCATCTATCCTGAAAGTCCCTGGGGTCGTTTCTTTACATGAACTACACGTCTGGCAATTGTCAGAGAACAAAATTGTCGCCTCCGTTCACGTTCGTTCTGAAAGAGAGCACGATTTTATGCATATAGCTGGAAACATCCGGCGAACTCTCCACGATCTCGGAATTCACTCTTGCACAATACAACCTGAATATGCTCCTTCCATTACACCTGCGGGCTCGGTACGCTGCTGTCAATATTGACAATTTCACTAGTCTGAGGATTTTTAGGGAAATGATGACACGCCCTGTCTTGTACCCTGCCCTCCGGACCAAGCATGTGACCCAGCTCAAAACGCTTGCTGCCGTAGGTTCTCAGTAGCAACCTTACTTTCATGCTGATTACTGTTCCATAGCTTCTACTACCACTGATGTATAGAGATCTATATCTACATCTATACAAGAAGAAACTATATCGCATAAAATGTTATTTTTCTTTCATGCATTGAGTTCCTTCACAAAGAAAGGAAAGTTGGTCACGAATCCCTGAGATGTGGCCAGCTTCTGCCCCACCAATTTGCCAGCAGGTCTAGCCTTCTGTGCGCGGAGTCCTGCAGCCAATTGTCTAACCATTGCTGGACTGTGTTGTCCCAGGATTGGCCTATGTTCACCACAAGTCGTGCGAACCGCCCAATCGAGATGCGCAGCTGCTGTGAGTGCAGAGGAAATGATAATGGCTAAGATGTCAGCAGTGACATTCTGTTCCGCTGGTTGTTGAGAGTCAATATTGCTTATAAGAGAGGGAAGCACAAGATGCAGAAAAATGGGTAATAGTGGCGGGGTTTGAGAAGACCTCGGAGTAGCTAAGACGAACGTCGCCAGTCGTTTGACGATTGCAATCTCCCTCATGCTCCCTGATATGATTATTTCGGACCAAAGAATTTTTAAAAATTTCGTCGGTGGCGAGATGCGTAAACACTTCTCAACGTTTAAGCTTGGAACTTTCTGTCCAGAGGCGGCGGTTATAGCGTCGTGTATATCTTGCTTCGGCTGTTCTTCCCAGCTGTGGAGATTGACCGGGGCCACCCGATTAGTATCTAGAGTAAAAATTAGGATTTAACTCAAGATATTTGGGAGATACTTTTTTATCCCACACCTAAATACTTCCTTCCAGTGACCTCTGTTAGTTTGTCTCGGATTGCAGTCGCATTAAAAGTAGCGATATTTTTGGTCCGTTTCAGGTTGGTGAGACCATACAGTTGATCTTTGCATAACAAGAGCACTGGACGAGGACAAGAAGGCGAAAGAACAAATGTCTGGAGGATGTCTAGGAAGGCCGGATTCACAGACCTACCAACATGAATAAGCTCAAAATTTCACTCGGAAATGCAACTCACTTTGATGATTCAGATTCTTTCAACACCCCTCTCACCACATTGAACAAGGTCCAATTGAGAAGAGGGCTAGTAAAGTAAGAAATCCCGTTGTTAAGGACATCAGGATCCAGTTTGGACCTGAGAGCCTGAGCAATCAGGCTTGTGGATAATCGCAATAGGAGCTTGAGTGGCGTAGATCTTGTAGAAGATATAGATGGTGAGTTGAACTGATAGCACGTGTAACTAGGCTAACCTTATAATATCATCCTCGATCCCTTCGCTGCTGCTGTCAAATAAAGCCTTGAACCAAGCAGTAAAGGAATTCGCCTCATCTGACGAGAGAGTTCCAGGGTCCTGGACAGTGGTAGACGAAAAGAGATAAGAGGCCGAGATCGACTGATCCATGAAAGAAATATGACTCGTGCTTAACTTGACTTCCGTATCAACAATTCAAAAGCTACATTACATTAGAATTGGACTCTTACCCGAAACCGGACGATAGTGTATTGCACCAAGAGTACAATATCTCCTAGATGGCTGACTGCGGTCTGTGGATCACCTGATGATTGATAAATCTCTTTGCCTTTCCCTGTATTACATGGAAACCCACCGACAGTTCCGCAATCATATTCTTCCAAGAATCCCAAGGCGCGGAAGACAAGTTCAGTGAGCTTTATATGTAGTGCAAGGATGTCCAGAGCAAAGTCGCTTGTGTACAAAATTTTGCAAAGATGACTAAGGTCATCTGTGTCCAGAGAAGTTGCGAACTGGGTGAAGCGCTGGAAAGACCTGGAGGGTCAAAAATTTGTCCCTAGTGACTGACAAAGAAGGCACCTTCAACACGACGCATGCGAAGGTGTGATGTGTGCTACTGTCACGCCATAGACGGACGATCCAATTACATACATCAGTGATTTCTACATCCAATGCTAGCTTGCTTTCAAGGTATAGCTGCCAATGGAGTGTTAGGGTTGGGCTAGTTCTGAGCGAGACACATACCGCAAAATCTGCGCCCGCCTCCTGGGCTTCGGCAAAAAGCCGAGAGCCACTCTCTGCGTTAAAAGCGGGATCTAATTGGAGTGCAAAATTCTGATCTACCAGGTCGCACTGAATCAAAGAATGGAGCAGGTCTCGGTTGAAAGACCGTCCTCTTGACCCCCAACTCATTAGTTCGCATTTGATGTCCCATTGAGACACTTACAGATCATCCTCAGAACTGCCTGTGGCTCGAGATAGGATGTGTTCGCACTCAACTATGAGGTCTGGCCTTCTGTATATATACTCCAGGGCAGATAACATTGCACTTCTCTGTACCCAGTAAGGAATTGGAAAAATGTGAAGTTTACCGCACCCACCCAATCACTCTGAGATGTATGGACACCTTTATTTGCAGCCTCGAACGACGCTAGCAAAGATGGAAGCTAAAATTACTACTCAATATGATCTCAAGTTGCTGTATTGTTCGCACTTACGCGTCCAACGATGAAGACCCTCCATATGGAGCTTGTCGAAGGATTTTGTGCTAAGCACATAAATGCAGTTGTCAGAAGTTGCGTATAGAAGACTCTTGGTGTCCACGCTGTCCATCGCAATATAGCAATCAACGTAGACACAGCATCATTCGTACTACCGACACCATAATCGTGCCCACGTTGGTGGATCTGTGACTTGTTAACCCAGACTCGTCTCGTCCCGAGAAGTGACCCACCCACTCATGAAATGTAAGTCCAAAAGTAATGACATCTGAGTCTGAACCCTGAACGTCGGTCTTTCCCATGCTGAGTTGTATTGACTGAATCATTTGAGCTTCTCGTGCAGCCTTAACATCATCCCCCATTGAGAGACTCAAGGAGAACCCAAACGTTTCCAGCATTTGGCGAAGATCGGTTTCCAGCTGGTATGAAGTAAGCAACTCATTTGCGTCAGTATAGAGCATGGCAGCTTGAGTGTTGGATATCTGTGAAAAGTCGGAGACGCAAGAGAGGAGAAGCGCGGTGAGCTGCGAGGCGGAGGAAGTCAGCTGATGGAAGTGGGAGATTGGGAGCGTGTATGTGGTACGAAGAAGAGCCATCGCATCTTGTATTTTATTCAAAATGGAGGCTGGTGTTTCAGAAAACGAAACAATAGAACCGATGGGCGCCATTTCGGACCTGTAATGAGCTTCCAAAGCCACCTGGCAAAGGAGGTCCAGCGTCGCGACCGCGTGCAAATCTGGAGACCGAGCAGCTTGTAGAAATGTAGCGACATATACTGCAAGCGATAATACTCCACTGTCGATCGCATGTTTTAAATATCCTTGTAATTCAGGGTCACCGGGATAAGATGAGAACAACACCAGTATCGAGTCTATCGACAAGCTTCAGCAATGAAGTCAAACATCAGCATAAAGAAGAACAGACTGCTAAGATTATTCTCAGTAGCATCATGAGATTGGGAACCTATGAATCTACGACACAAAGCCAGCCACTATATGGAGTCAATTTAAGACGATAGTTGAGCAGATGGGAGGTACCTTGGAAGCAGAAAACCCACTCTGGAAACAATTGCGCGTAAGCTCGTCGAGATTAATGTTCATGCTGGCGTATCCGCATTTGGATATGAACGGACGGACGGACGACGGATGTCGCTCGATCCCACGCTCCCTCCCACGCTCCCTCCCATCAATTGCACGCTCAATTTCCGAAATTCTTGTTGTCCTATTACTAGATTCTATGATAGTCACTAGCTATTTCCCATTTACTCAAGTATATACGATGGGCCTTAACCGGATTTATTTGTCGATTGGGAGGCTGTCCATACCATTTTGAACTACCTCCAATCCACCCTCCTGCTGCTGAAGGGCTTGGCGGAGCCGCAAGAACTAGAAAACCACTCGTGTTAATGTTAGATAGTAAGACAAAAAAAGACACACCTTTTGCTCTTCCCTGAAAATCTGGTCTTTCATTTGCTTCGTTGTTTTTTCCATGTGGATGAGAAGTGACTGGAAAGCCGTTTAAGCAGGGATTCATCACGATGCAGTTAAATTTCACTCACTCGAATTGATCGGCTACTGAGGCATCGATAGCTCGAAATCCGTTCGAGAGATGCGGGTTTTATACCGTTGTGGCGGAAATGGTCATGGAGAAACCCAACATAGTGCTCCAGGCACTCAAGGTAATGCCTCTTCTTCTCATGCGATGTGATGCTCTCAGAGGGAGAGTCGGTAGATGCCAAAAGTGGAGCATCAGAAGCTGGCTCAATTGCATTGCGCGTAGACCTTGCAGGTAGAGGACGATGGGGCTTGTTCATAATGTGAGTGGACGAGTAACGCTCCTGTCTGAAAGTTGGATGAGGAGCTTGTTGAGATTGATTTTCTTGTGTATAAAGCTCGACTAGCAATTCGCTTGGTGTCGGAAATGTCAATGGCATAGCCACATTGGACGGGGGCAAGCAAGGGGCGCCAGTATGGTCGTATCGTTGCGCCTGTGGGTATTCAGGTTGAAACCCGATCGAGGGTTGCATAGGAAGGTGAGGGATCGAGGTTCGAGGTTCAACTACCGTATAATCTTCAGGGCAGCATGAGTTGCTCCTGAGAATTGGGGCGCATCCGGATACAGGTATTGGCGCATGTAAGCGTAGTACATCCGATGGCCCTTCGCCAAGTTCAAGTCCAGTCCAGTATGTACTATGCATGTGCTCTTGAGAAACGGGTGTGTCCAGTGGAGGGTAGGAACAACCTTCCCGAGAAAACTGAACAGGGGTGGGATCAGAGGGCAATCCGAATGGAAGGACTAGTGGCCCATCCTTTGCACCGCCGCTATCTTCGACGGACTTGGAGACGAATCAGAAAGTTGGCAACGGAGATAATCATAAAGGATCCACCTCATTGCCACAGCTTGTATAGTAGCCATGATGTTGGCCATGGTGAAATGTGTAATCGAATTGCAAGGTGCCGTCCATGGTAAAAGCGCAGGGAATGGAAAAAATCAGCCGGCAAGGTCAAAGTACTTGGTGAGATCCCCTTTTAAATGACTTTGTGGGAGAGTGAGTTGGTTTGTCGAGATTGTATACACGTAATGGGCGTAATAGCAAGCACCAAAAAGAGCGTGATGACTGAGATGATAGTTGCCGAGACGAAATAGTCCATGCGAGACTACATATCAGGCAGCGATGCTGAGCGGCCAGATCCCAGATCTCGACCCGGGCGAACAGTAGATTCGCTTGGATCTTCGAGGTAAATTCAGGGACATGTTTGCAAAATAGGAAATTTGCCTGCTTTCAAGCTGGGATTGCTGCTTGAATATATGGCGGAGACCAAGTCGGCTGGAAAGATCGAAAAGGCCATGATCAACAAGCCGTACGTTGAAGATGCAACCTCTTTATCTGTATTATGTTACTTGGAACGGACATCGTTACTACCAGATTATATTCAAAGTGGAGACGAAACCACTGTTGCCGTTGCATCCACCTAGAGAAGTTATTGATCAATCCCACGATTTCAACGCAGGAAGTCCAAGTGGAATGACTTGAAGAATTCCCCGAAAAAAAGAAATAGCAAGACTGTTACTGGAATGAATGGACCTCTCGCTACACTGTGCACGTAGCACTTGTCTTCGCTGTCGATCGAAGGCCATTTGGGATTTAATGCCGATTTGAGGCCAGCCTGAAAGGGATTACGGAAGAGCGGCGAAGATTTTCTAAAGACCGGCGAGATCCAGAGGAAGGTACCCGTTTTGCAAAAGAGGGAGTTTGTTGCAAGCGACCATGGATAGAAGCGGTGTGACCAGATTCGGTGACGTGGACGAAAGTCACGTCGCGGTAGAAAGGCTAATTTGCTACAATGTTCTCTTAATAACCGGATCAGTTGGGGCAGGTGCCCAGATCTGGAATCTGGATCAACCTCGCACAAGATTCAGGAAATCTGGTAGTTAACGCGCGGATCGAGCGGAATGGTTGCTCTGCGCAAACATTGGCCTCGATGCCCTGACATTGCGCCGCTCCTCATCTCAGATCTGTCCACATAATACTTATATTCAACCCTCCTCTCCTCGTCCTCCACGCCATGCCCACACGTATCCACATGTCTCCATCCCCCGACTACCCATTCCCACTCCTCGAACAAGACCATCACTACTACTCTTCCTCTTCAAGCGACAGCGCAAGTTCTCAATGCGCAGAGCTCCCTCATCTTTCGGAACAGGCTTCTTTACCGGAGCCTCGCACATACTTTACGCAGTCTACTTCACGTAGGCTGCGGATCGCACACCCATACGCTCGGCTACTTGCCAAGAAAGACGATACAAAGAGACGTCGAATTTGGAATCATGCTCTTGAGAAATTCATCTTCAACCCATATGAATTGTATGTGATGCCGATATCAAGACAGGAACCGCTCAACAGACAACTTGATAGGTCCACACTGGGGGCACCACATCGCCGAACGATTTACCTCGCTAGTCTGGAAGCTCACATCGACAAGCTACATGCACAACTTCTAGAGTGAGTCGCAAGCACTGCCCACCTCTTCAGTCTCCTCACGACGTACCAAGAATGAATTGCTGTCCTGTATCTGTAGCTGAACTGGAGCCTTTTCGTGGCCTAAACTCAAAAACGGCCAAGGTCAGCTCATATGTTTCTCTGCCCATCCACTTGTCCACTGATCAAAATGCACAGAGCATGGTGTCAAGCCTACAGCACGAGGTCTCAGTAGCAAGACTCAAGCTCCTCGAGTTGGAGCGAGCCGTAAGTCACTTGGCGCGGTCCATTCTAATATGCTCAAACGTGAGATAGAACGCCGAGTTGGAATGTTTACTTCAGAAATCCGAGGCCGATGCTGAGCATTTGTGCCGGTTGTAGGAGGTTAATTTTCCTAGCGTAGATGTTTGTAATAATACCGTTTCATGGTGCATAGTAGGATATACTATTTGATGTTCTAACGAGTCTCGGCACCCGCGGTGTACGATGATGACATTCTTGGTGAGTATTCACCGTCCATGATTGCTTCATTGGGCATCACTTGCTCCCTAACTAGTCGACAGCTCATCGACTCTGAGTAACACTGCAGAAGTTGACTGTACCCAAGAAACACACCTCAGATAGTTCAGGTAGTCAAAGAAACATGGCAGGCCTTTAGATCACAACATTCAAATTTCAAGGCGGTAGGTCCAGATAGGGAAACTCCTAATTATGACTGTCGACAACAAGTCGACAACATCCAGTATTGGGTCTAGGAACTTCCGTAGGTAAAATCAATGAGAGATGACCATAACGACAAGAATTAATGTCACTTATAAAGCATCATGCACTCTGCTAATCAAACATCCTATGAGTCAAGCCGAGTCAATGGTTATTCCAGCCACCGGAACCTACGACCATCGCATTAATTAGAGGGACCATAACAAAAATTCAATTGCGCACTGCAATCGTGGTTTATTGTTCATCATCTTGGACCAAGAACTTGTGTTTCGTCCGCGATGCTACCTCCGTCATACCTCGACCACTGCCAGTAACACCAACTATAAAGAGATTGAAAACTCAAACTTGCGTGTCGGAAAGTACGATACCAACTAACCTTTCCCTGTGGGATTATCGGGAGTTTTGAAGATACTCGTTCCACTGATCCCAGCTATATGAACACCTTTCTTCTCAGACTTTTTGGCAAACTTCTGCCAGCTCGCCTGCTTTTGGGTCTGCTCTTTCGCTTTGGCAGCTCTAACTTCAAGCTTTTTCTCATTCTTTTTCTTCTTCCTCTCCCTCTCCTCTTCTTCCGCTTTCGTGAGTTTGCGCTTGTTAGACGTTTGAGCAGTCGTCGAGTAGTTGGGAGGCATTTGCCTCAGGTCAGCAGCCTTAACAAGTTCTGTCGTATTATATGCTTTGAAGACAATGCTATACACTCTGTTCTCTGCAGAACCGCCAAGAGATGTGATCCGCGCTGGATACCAAGCATTATCCTTGGAATATTTGGCTAGGCACTCGTCCCCTGCTGCCCAGACATGGGAGGGGGTCGATGTAGTAGATCGCCGAGAGCCTTCGACCTTGGCCGATGACGCAGCCTCCCCCTGCGCAATAGCCACTTCGGTCAATTGAATGAGCTCCTTGAGCTCAGAACGCAGGGACGCAAGTTCTCTGCTATCGGGATCGGCAGAGAGAGCCGCTTCAACCTGGGATAGCTGGACCTGATACGTTTCTAGATCTGCTCTGTCCATAGCGACGGTGTAGTTTGAGGTAAGATTTGGACAGGAGCCTTTACGAGTATCAGCGTGGGAATTTATTACTACACGCTGCTATATGGAAGGAATTTATCTGCAATTTATCTGCACACAGTTCATCGAAAAGGCCATTCAAATGCTAATTACGATATTCAATGCCATATCCCACTACGATCAAGCCGAACTTTTTTGTCCTGCTTGGCCTTACTGCCTTGAGGTCGTCCCACCTGGCGTGTGCTTCGCTTAGAATGGTA
>Ga0153946_1000434_pt1 | contig 18292 bp, 13 predicted proteins | sample TSNJ030MetaG_FD_104751 | JGI IMG/M metagenome (GOLD analysis project Ga0153946, IMG submission 104751) | Attine ant fungus gardens microbial communities from New Jersey, USA - TSNJ030 MetaG | ecosystem: Host-associated > Fungi > Mycelium > Unclassified | place: USA: New Jersey, Wharton State... | reverse complement strand
TTATCAAACGGCATTTCATGAAGTACAAAATAACGTACCGCGTCGACACCGAATAAATCTACCAGTTCGTCTGCATAGATAACGTTTCCCTTAGACTTACTCATCTTCCCTTCACCCTGCAGCAGCCACGGATGTCCAAAGATCTGCTTCGGCAGCGGAAGCTCCAGTGACATCAGGAAAATCGGCCAATAAATAGTATGAAAACGAATGATATCCTTACCGATCAGATGCAGGTCGGCCGGCCAGTTCTTATAGAATAATTCAGTACTGCTGCCATCTACATCATAACCAATCCCGGTGATATAGTTGGACAGTGCATCCAGCCATACATAGACTACATGATTCGGTTCAAAATCTACCGGGATTCCCCATTTAAACGAAGTTCTGGATACACACAGATCCTGCAGTCCCGGCAGTAAAAAGTTATTCATCATCTCATTCTTACGGGATACCGGCTGGATGAATTCCGGATGTTCATTAATATGTGCAATCAGGCGATCTGCATATTCGCTCATTTTAAAGAAATACGCCTCTTCCTGCGCCGGTTCAACCGCTCTGCCGCAGTCCGGACATTTACCGTCGGTAAGCTGCGCCTCGGTGAAAAAGGATTCACAAGGCGTACAGTACATCCCTTCATAATGGCCTTTATAGATGTCACCTTTATCGTACATCTTCTTAAACATCTTCTGAACCTGCTTTTCATGATATTCATCAGTAGTACGGATGAATTTATCATAAGAAGTGTTCATCATATCCGCAATATCTTTCACCTGCGCCGCTACTTCATCCACAAATACCTTCGGCGTAACGCCCGCTTCCTGCGCCTTCAGCTCAATCTTCTGACCGTGCTCATCGGTTCCGGTCTGGAAGAACACATCATATCCCCGGCTTCTCTTATACCGCGCAATAGCATCTGCCAGCACGAATTCATAAGTATTACCGATATGCGGTTTTCCTGACGTATACGCAATTGCCGTCGTAATATAATACTTTTGCTTATCCATAAACTTCAGCTCCTTCTTATAACTTTAAGAACGCCCCGCGTCTTACTGCGTGCGAGGCGTTTTCATTACTTCGTAAATTCCCTTAAAAAAGCGTATCACAAATACTCAGAAGTTGTCAAGGATTGTATGTGCATTTAATAACGTTAATTGTTATAACGTTGATTTCTAACAGATAGGCATGTGAGTTTTCTTTTCATCATATACTATAAAAACAACTATGCGGAGTTTTTGCTTTGAGAAAACGAACCTTTTACAAACACTTTGTTTTTACCCTATTAACCTTTGCACTTCTTTTTCTAACCGGCTGTCAGAATGCTGCGCAGGTCTCTTCCCCGACCGACAGCGATTTCGAGGCTTTTACCGAAGCCCTGTTTCAGCAGGAAGTATCAGCCAACACAATCGGTCTCCATTACACCCTTGAGAATCCGGAGGACTATGGTATTCTGGATGCCCAGGTCACATACGGAAGCTACAGTACCTCCTCTGTTGAAAGTTCGGCTGCTCTGGAAAACTGTCTGGCAGCACTGCGTAAGTATGAGGGCACTTCACTCTCAGAAGAAAATCAGCTGACCTATGATGTTCTGGAAGATTATCTGGAAACCGCTATGCTCAGCGCCGAATATACGCTCTACGATGAACCGCTGAGCACACTGACAGGGGTGCAGGCACAACTGCCGATTCTGCTCTCGGAATTCCGTCTGGAAAACACCGAAGACATCGATATATATCTAACCCTGCTCTCTGCCACAGAAGAATATTTTGATTCCCTGATCAATTTCCAGCGAACCAAATCTGACGCCGGACTATTTATGTCCGACACCAATGCCGATTGCATTATTGAAGAATGCACTTCATTCATCGGAATGGGCAAGGATAATTATCTGCTCTCATCTTTCGAGGAACGCCTTGATGAAATTGATTCGCTGACCGAAAGCGACCGGAGCCTCTATATTAAGAAGAACTGCGAACTGGTTGAAGCTTCTGTTTTCACCGCCTATCAGAATCTGATCGATGCGATGCAGGAGCTTCGCGGTACCGGTACAAACGATTACGGACTCAGTTATTATCCGAACGGAGATAAATACTATGAATATGTTGTCCGGCGCGAAACCGGTTCCTCCCGCAGTATCAGCGAACTGCTCCAATTAACCGAAACGCAGATGCTGACGGATTTACAGGCAATTCAGGACGTACTTTCGGAAAATCCCGATGCTGCCGAGGTCAGCTCTCAGGAATCTCCGCTGCTGGTGGAAGCCAACCCTCTTAATATCCTCGATGACCTGAAGACTAAGATGTCCTCCATCTTCCCTGATAATCCAAACGTAAACAACACTATCAAATATGTCTCCGAGGATATGCAGGATTACGTAAGCCCGGCATTCTACATCATTCCGGCAATCGACGATACTTCAGAAAATGTCATCTACATCAATCAGGGCAGTACCACCGACGGCATAGATCTGTACACCACCCTTGCCCATGAAGGCTATCCGGGGCATCTGTATCAGACCACTTATTATGCCGGTCTTGACACCGATCCACTCCGCAGCGCTCTCAACTTCGGCGGGTATGTGGAGGGATGGGCGACTTATGCCGAGATGTGCTCGTATTATCTGTCACCATTAGCCAGTGATGAAGCTGCACTGCTGCAGCATAATGCGTCTTTCATCCTGGGACTGTATGCCTTGTCTGATATCGGCATCCATTATCAGGGCTGGACGCTGATGGATACCGTATCCTTCTTCAGCAATTACGGTATTACCGATACCGATACGGTGACTCAGATTTATAATCTGATCGTTTCCGATCCGGGAAATTATTTAAAATACTATATTGGCTATCTGGAATTTCTGGAACTGAAAAAAGAAGCAATTTCCGAATGGGGAGATTCATTTACTCAATTACGATTCCATGAAGCGGTACTGAGTGTCGGTCCGGCATCATTCAATGTCATTCGGAATCACATTTTCAGCGAATAATTTCCAGCCTCCCGGCAAATGCTGAAATGTATGAGAGGTAAATAAAATGAATGATGTACTATTAATTATTGATATGCAAAATGCTTATAAAACAGGGCAGCCATGGGGCTGCCCTAATATACATTCCGTAATTTCCAATATTCAAAAACTGCTTTCAAGCCGGACATACCGTGCCGTTTACTTCACCCGCCATCTTCCCGGCACTTCTCCGGCGGGAACCTGGAAACAATATAACGAACATTATGATCAGATTAACGATACTCCTGAATTAAGTGAAATTGTTACAGAACTAAAACCCTTTGCCAAAATGCATTCGGTGCTTGATAAGTCCTCCTACTCCGCAGTACCGGCACTCCCGCAGGAGCTCTTTACCGAGCCGATGCCCCGCATCGCCGTGACCGGTGTCGTAGCACAATGCTGTGTTCTTTCCACTGTGCTCGGTCTGGTGGACCGCGGTATTGAAATTCTCTACCTGAAAGATGCTGTGACCGCTCAGCACCCGAATCTGGTACAGATGACCGAGACGATAGTAGATAGTTTTTCACCGATCCATACTAAAATTATCAGCACCGATAAATATCTGTCGCCTGACTAATATCAGCAAACTGACTGTTCCGGCTGTTCCCCTTCCATATTTTCTATCATTACGACAAAATCATCCGGTCATTTACGACGCCTCCGCCGCTGGCCTGCTCAAATTTCTGCAGCAGATCGGATACCTTCAGATTCTTCTTTTCTTCCCCGGACACATCATAGATAATGTTACCTTCATACATCATGATCAGACGGTTCCCGTGAGCGATCGCGTCTTTCATATTATGAGTGATCATCACGGTCGTCAGGGCGTCCTTCTCAATGATCTTGTCAGTCGCATCGAGAACCTTTGCCGCCGTCTTCGGGTCCAGCGCTGCTGTATGCTCATCCAGCAGCAATAATTTCGGTTTCTTATAAGTTGCCATTAGAAGCGTCAGCGCCTGCCGCTGTCCGCCTGAGAGCAGTCCGACCTTGCTGGTCATCCGGTCTTCCAGCCCGAGATCGAGGATCTTCAGATGTTCCTGATAGCCTTCCCGCTCTTTCTGGGTAATGCCTTTGCGCAGTCCCCGGAACTTCCCCCGCCGCGCTGCCAGCGCCAGATTCTCTTGAATCTGCATATTAGCAGCCGTACCGGTCATCGGATCCTGAAAGACCCGTCCCAGATATTTGGCGCGCTTATGTTCCGGCAGCCGGGTCACATCAACGTCATCGATAAAGATCCGGCCGAAGTCCACCGGCCAGGTTCCGGCAACCGCATTGAGCATGGTTGATTTACCGGCACCGTTGCCGCCGATAACAGTGACAAAGTCGCCTTCCTTCAAAGTCAGCGAAAGCTCTCTGAGAGCTGCCTTTTCATTTATGGTGCCGGGATTAAAAGTCTTACTGATTCCTTCAATTCTAAGCATTTTGGGCACCTCCCTTTTTCACCGGTTTGGCAAAATACTTGCTTTGCAGATACGGTATCGCCAGAAACAGCGCCACCACGATCGAGGACAGCAGTTTCAGATAATTGGACGGCATCCCCAGCCACAAGACGACCTGAATCACGATGTAATAGACAATCGATCCCAGCGCTGCCGACAGCATTTTAAAGGCAAAGTTGCCGCGGATTTTTCCAAATACCACCTGCCCGATAATGATCGAAGCCAGTCCGGTAACGATCGCTCCCCGCCCTGCATTTACGTCGGCGAATCCCTGATATTGTGCATACAGAGCACTTGCCAGTGCAATGATTCCATTGGAGATCATCAAGCCGATAATTTTATTAGCATTGGTGTTGATACCCTGAGCCCTCGCCATATTTTCATTGGTTCCGGTCGCCCGGATCGAGCTTCCCAGCTCGGTTCCGAAGAACCAGTACATTACTGCAATGATAACAATGATAAAAATAATGGTGATAAAGATCGGATTCTGATAAAAAGGCACGCCTTTGATATAACGCAGCGATACCAGCAGATCATATTTGTCTACGGCAATCGCCTGATTGGCCTTATCCTCCATCACAGCCAGATTAATTGAGTACAGCCCCTGCTGCGTCAGAATCCCAGCCAGAATCGCCGGTATCCCAAAAGCTGTGTGCAGGATTCCGGTAACCATCCCCGCCAGCAGACCGGCGATGAAAGCACATAGCATCGCTGTCCATACCGAGTGTCCCCTGATCATCATCATTACGCAGACCGCTCCGCCGGTGCACATCGTCCCATCCACCGTCAGATCCGACAGCCGCAAAATCTTGTATGTAATGTAAAGACCGATCGCCATAACTCCCCAGATTAATCCCTGCGCACAAGCCCCCGGTAATGCATTTACAAGCGTCATAATATTCATGACCTTTGTCCTCCTGATTATTTTTATAAAGTGAGACTTGTTCAGCGAGGGGTAAACCCGCCGCTGAACCTAGCCGAACTTATCCAAAGACATAGGTGCCCTTATCCCACAGCCTAAGAGGCGGTGAGATTAGGGCAGGTTAGTCGTCGGATAAAATCCTAAAGGCGGCAAAGGGAAATATTCCTTTGCCGCACTATATATCATACCATTTCATTCTTGATTATTCTTCTGTAATCGCCTCGTAGTCATCCGGAACGGTAATACCCAGTTCATCACAGCGGTCAGCCATATACTGCTTGGTAGTAGTAGCTGCTGTTTCTACTTCCATCGTGCTGACATCAGCACCATTTTCCAGAATGTCATACGCCATTTCACCTGCTTTATATCCGATATCATAGTAATTGATTGATAATGTCGCCACACCGCATCCGATACAGATTCCCTGTTCACCAGCTACTACCGGTACTTTTGCAGGAAGGCAGATATTATTGATAACTTCCGTATTCGATGCTGCCGTATTATCAGTCGGCACATACAGAACATCACATGTTTCAATTGCATTGGTCGTGATCGAAGCAAGATCGTTGGAATCTGCAAATGTAAAGCGTTCACACTGATATCCCAATTCTTCCAGATAGCCCTGAATGGAATCGGCCTGATATGCAGAATTCGGTTCTGCTGAGCAATACAGGATTCCGACCGTCTCCGCATCCGGGAATAATTCGTTAATCATCTCAGCCTGCTGATCCAGCGGTGCTAAATCAGCAGTTCCGGAAATATTCCGACCGGTGGTTCCGCTCCAGTCATCGATCTCCAGTGCTGTTGCATAATCAGTAATCGATGTTCCCAGAATCGGGATCGTGTCGGTTGCCGAAGCCGCTGCCTGCAGTGACGGCGTCGCATTTGCCATGATCAGATCACAGTCTGCTGAAACAAACTGATTCACAATGGTAGAGCAGGTTGCTGAATCACCCGACGCATTCTGCTCGTCAAAGACTACCCGGTCTTCGCCCAGCTTTTCCACCAGTGCATCTTTAAATCCCTTCGTTGCCGCATCCAGTGCCTCATGCTGTACCAACTGGCAGATACCGATATTATATACCTTATCATCAGATGTACTTACATCAGCTGTACCAGCATCATCTGAGCCGCTTGTATCTGTATTCTTTGAACCGCAGCCTGCCAGTAAAGATACTGCCAGTCCCAATGCCATCAGCATGGATAATAATTTTCTACTCTTCATAATTCTACTTCCTCCTGTCTGCTTCTGTGAATCAACGCTTCTCACCATCAACGCGTTGATCTATATACCTGAATACTATACACCCATTTTCTCCAAAGGTCAATGATAATTCAAGATAAAAAATGTTACGGTTCAGCTATAAAGAGGTTGTTTCTGTTATTCCCTTTCCTGCCATTCTACTTTATTGGCTAATCTTTTATTATGGCTTTATCAAGACATTCGTCTGAACCGAATATCAATACATTACGGACCATCGCGGTGATTCTGCGATAGCTCCAACCTGACGTCTTTAAGCAAGAGGATCCGCGTGTCAGTGCACCAGCATCCCCGCCAGTACTACGCTGGCCGCTACCCCTGCCAGTGTCGCTGCCAGCGCACCTGTCAGCGTATATCTGGTCTTGGTCACCTTGGCCGCAATAAAATAGACACTCATCGTATAGAAAATAGTCTCTGTACAAGACATACTGATCGATGCGATCAACCCATGGTACGAATCGGTTCCGAACTCTTTAAAAATATCTAAAAGCAGTCCGGTTGCTGCCGACGAAGAAAACATCTTCACAATCGTTAGCGGCACCAGCTCTCCCGGAAATCCGATATACCCGGTAATCTGCCCCAGCCCTTCACCGATAAAATTCAGAAATCCCGAAGCCCGCAGCACTCCTACGCCAACCATCAGCCCGATCAGCGTCGGCATAATCTTAATCACTGTAAAAAAACCGCTCTTAGCCCCCTTGATAAACGTATCATAAACCGGCACCTTCATCAGTACCCCATACACAACAATCCCGAAAATCACCATCGGCACAATATAGTCGGTCAAATACAAAAATAACTCCATAGCACCATCCTTTTCTGCCATCAAGGCAAAATAATAGTCATATTGGAGTATATGCAGAATTCTGACTGAAAATGTCTTCCCGGATCCATAACACTTTGCAACCCGCCTGGCCGTCTCCCGAGGTTAGAAATGGCAGTGGGACTGCCATTTTCTTCTCCTCTCAAGCAACACGCCTCTGATTACCCTTATCAGGCTGGTGATTATTGGTATTATCTTTTCCTATCATCTTCACTCGCTTTGGTGACAGTATAATTAGCAGTTCATGTGCCAATAGCGGCCCCGCAGACAATATCCCCAGACCAATCCACTCACGGGTCGACAGCCGTACCGTTTCAAACAATGACACCAGATAAGGAATTTCAGTCACCGCTACCTGTAATACGATACCGACGAAAAAAGCAGCTAACATTAACTTATTCTGCGTGTGATTCATTCTGAAAACAGATTTCTCAACATTTCGCATTCCAATCGCGTGGAATAATTCCGACAGCCCCAGAACCGTAAATGCATAAGTTTGCGAACGGATCAGTATCTCGGAATTATTAAGCACTGTACGGAGGGTAGCCAAATTCAAATCCAACCCATAGGCTCTGATGTATGTATAAGGTGTCACCAGGAACGCTGTCAGTGTCAGTACTGCAATCAGTCCGCCGTAGAATAAAATGCATGCCATTCCGCCATGCGCAAACAAACTTTCATCTGGATTCCGGGGCCGCTTTTTCATCAGCATTTTATTGTCGTTTTCATCTACACCCAGAGCCAGACCCGGCAGCGAATCGGTAATCAGATTAACCCATAGAATATGGCTGGCTTTAAGAGGACTGGCAAAACCGGCTAAGACTGAAATGAACATGGCAATAATTTCTCCAAAATTAGATGAAAGTAAAAATAATACTGACTTTTTGATATTTTCATAGATTCCCCGACCTTCTTCGATCGCCTTCTCTATCGTTGCAAAATTATCATCGGTCAGAATAATGTCTGATGCATTCTTCGCCACATCGGTTCCGCTCATCCCCATTGCAATTCCGATATCGGCAGTCTTCAGTGAAGGGGCATCATTTACACCGTCGCCGGTCATTGCGACGATCCGCCCCTGGGTGCGGAAAGCATTAACGATCCTCACCTTGTGTTCCGGTGAAACCCGGGCAAATACCCTGAGTCCATCAATCCGCTCTGTCAGCTGCCGGTCATTCAATGTATTCAATTCCGTTCCGGAAATACACTGCCGGGAATGTTCAGCTATTTCTAATTTCTTTGCGATTGCCAGCGCCGTCTCAATATGATCTCCCGTAATCATGATGGTCCGGACTCCCGCATCTTTGAACAGCCGGATCGCATTGAGTGCTTCCGGTCTCGCCGGATCAATCATTCCAGCCAAACCGACAAAGATCAGATCCCTTTCACTGGGACTGGCTGCATTTTCTTTCATTCCCAATGCCAGCACCCGCAGGGCTTTGGAAGCCATATTTTTCATCGCCGCTTCAATCTCACGCTTTGCTGCTGCGGAAATAGGAACAATATTTCCATTGTTATAGATCTTGGTACACCGGCGCAGGATCTCATCTCCGGATCCTTTTGTATAAGCAATACTGCGCCCGTCTTTTTTATGAATCGTTGTCATCATCTTTCTTTCAGAATCAAAAGGAAGCTCCCCCGTTCTTGGATACCAGTTATCAACTTGTTCCTTAGTAACTCCTATCGTTTTCCCCATCTCCAGAAATGCCAGCTCAGTTGGATCACCGATCCGGTTCTCATTTATAATAGAAGCATCATTGCACAGCATAAAACCGTTCAGAAATACTTCATGCCTTGACTTGCTCAGCCTTGTCACCGGAAATTGCTGCTGATTCATATAGCATTCCATTACCGTCATCTTATTCTGCGTCAGCGTTCCGGTCTTGTCGGAGCAGACAATACTGACCGCACCCAATGTCTCCACCGAAGGCAGCCGCCTGATAATCGTATTGACCTTCACCATTTTTGATACACTTAAAGCCAAAACGATCGTCACCACTGCCGGCAGTCCTTCCGGCACTGCTGCCACCGCCAGCGAAATCGCTGTAATCAGCATATCTAAAATCTCCCGCTGCTGCCACACCGCAATCAAAAACAGGGCGGCACAAAGCCCTACCGCCAAGATACTGAGCAATTTCCCCAGATCGCCAAGGCGCTTCTGCAGCGGTGTTGCCTCTTGTTCAGCATCATTAATCATCCCGGCGATCCGTCCGATCTCAGTATTCATGCCAACTGCTGTCACCACACCCTCAGCCCGTCCGTAAATTGCATTCGTCGACATAAATGCGACATTCTTCTGATCTCCCAGCGGCAGCTTTACCGCTGAGGTAAAACCTGCATCCTTTTCTACCGGAACCGATTCTCCGGTCAAAGCTGATTCCTCCATCTTTAAGCTGGCTGAACTAATCAGACGCAGATCTGCCGGAACCTGGCGTCCCGCTTCCAGAGCAACAATATCGCCTGCGACCAGTTCTTTCGCCGGAATTTCCCGAAATGCGCCGTCCCGTTTCACCAGCGCTGTGGGGCTTGTCATCTTTTTAAGCGCATCTAAAGCCTTTTGTGCCTTACCTTCCTGCACTACACCGATGACCGCATTGATCAGAATAACGGCAAAAATAATAATCATGTCACTGATCTCATGCAAAAGCAGCGAAATCGCCGCTGCTGCAAATAGAATAAAGATCAGCGGATCATTCAGCTGCTCAAGAAACATCTCAATCCCTGTCTTGGGCGGGTTGCTCTTCAATTCATTCGGCCCGTCCTTAGCCAACCGCATTTGTGCCTCACTCTGGGTCAGACCGGTTCGGGGATCCACTTTTAGCTTGTCGGTAACCATTTTTAATTTTTCCGTTTCAAACATACCTCTCTCCTTATCTGCTAACTTTTCATCTCCGTTAAGACTTGTACCACATTGTGAGTGGTACAGTTACACTAGTGTAGTTTATGCAGACAACCTGTTTCCTAGAACAGGTGCTCTTGACTTATTTATCCTGCAGGTATACAATTCTTACTTATTCTATCTGAGCCACATTGACCGGATTTACTACACACACTTTATACTGCAGATACGCACCATCTGGTATAGAATACAAAGCTTTGGAATTCAGGACAAAGAACTTTACCCCAAAGAAAAAAATTAAGATTTGTAAGCAATAGCATAACAAACCTTAATCCATATTTCTATCACTTTATTCTATTTTCTAACTCCAACCCGATACTGCTGCTTATTCCCGGAATCCATCACCTTACAATATATAATTCCAACCAGCGTACTGATCGAAGTCGCCACAATCGCCGCCCCCAATATCCCTGTTGGATTTACGCTGCCATATTGACTCCTGTATGCAATCACATTAATCGGGATCAGCTGCAATGAAGATATATTAATTATCAAAAAGTTACACATCTCATTGCTTGCTACCTTAGGCGATCCCCCATATATCTTACATCTTTCCTTATGTAACTCACTCAACGACTCCATCGCCCTGAGTCCCGCCGGTGTCGCCGCCCATCCAAGCCCCAGCACATTCGCAATGATATTGGTAGTAATGTGGTCATTGGCCGGATGATTCTTCGGAATATTCGGAAATAAAAATCTCATTACCGGCTGTATTTTCTTAGATGCCATACGGATGATACCTGCCTTAGTAGCTATTTCCATCAGGCCTACCCAGAAGGACATCACCCCCATCATAGTAATGCACAGCGATACCGCTTCTTTCGATGAATCCAGCGCAGCATTAGTCACATCCGCCATTCTCCCGGTAAAGGCAGCAAAGATAATCCCCACAATAATCATGCCCGCCCATAAATAATTCAGCATATGCTCCCTCATTATTCAATATTTCTTACAGTATATGTACTCATACCGGCAGATATTCAGCAGCTTTTTCAGGTTCTCCCTCATTAATTATATTTACCCCTTGATTTTCCATATGTTTTCCATTAGAATGTAATACATATAAAGGTGGTTATTTTATGAAGTATAAACAGAAAGTATCACAGAAGAACATATTTCGATTTTAAATCAGCTGCAGCTAATACATTAGCTATGGCTTTTTTGCGTTAAGTGATATAGTTAATATTTCTTAAAGTAAAAAACAGCTATTAACTGCAGCTTCCCAGAAGAGTTTCGCTTGCGAGGCTCTTTTGTTTTATCTAGAAAGAAGATAAAGCCTCCGGCGGATTGCAGAGCGGCTCAGATGTAATATGTCAGCAAAGCTGACGAGCCGCTCGCAGCAAGAACGCCAAGGCGTTCTTGAAGTTTAAGCAACACCACAGAAAGGATGAAATAAGATATGATAACTGTTAATGTAAACCTGCCCCATAACGGATATGACATTTATATCGGCTCTCAGGCCCAAAAAGAAGCTGCCGCGTTCAGCTCTGCTCATCCATATGGAACCAAAGTCGTAATCAGCGATGAAACGGTCTGGAAACTGCATGGTGAGCAGCTATGCACGCACTATCAAGATGCTGGTATTGATTTTTATTCGGTCATCGTCCCCCCCGGAGAAGACAGCAAATCCATGGCTACTCTGGAACGCCTCTATGAGGAGTTCGCCAAAGCCCGGCTGACCCGCAGGGGATTAATCATTGCTTTTGGCGGCGGTGTGATCGGCGACCTCGCCGGATTCGCTGCTGCAACCTGGATGCGCGGTGTGGATTATATTCAGATCCCGACTACGCTGTTGTCCCAGATCGATTCCAGTGTCGGCGGAAAGACCGCAATTAATCTGGCTTGCGGTAAAAATATGGCAGGCGCCTTTTACCAACCGAGATTTGTCGCCGCAGATACTGATCTATTAAATACCCTGCCGCCCCGCGAGCTGAGCTGCGGTATGGCGGAGATGGTAAAATACGGGGCCCTCTTTTCCCCTGAACTGTTCGAAGAATTAACTCAGCCTCTGCGCACTGAACGGCTGCCCCAGCTGATTGAAACCTGCTGCCGGTTAAAGGCCAGCACCGTACAGGCCGATGAAAAAGATACCGGACAGAGGATGCTGCTGAATCTGGGACACACCTTCGGGCATGCCATTGAAAAGTTAGGGGACTTCTCCCGATACAATCATGGAGAGGGGATCGCAATCGGAATGATGCTCGCCGCTATCTTCGGAGAAAAAACAGGTATCTGCAAACCGGAATTAAAAGACCGGATGGCCGCCGCCTTAAATGCGCAGCATCTTCCCACCGAGTGCCCGTGGCCATTACCCCAGCTCCTTGATGCGATGATCCTCGATAAGAAAAGCCGCAACGACGGACTGGATCTGATCCTGCTGCGGGAGATCGGGCAGCCGGAAATCATCTGGCACTCCATCACCGAACTTGAATCAATATTTAAGGAGATTAGACTATAATGAACGAAAGTAAACTCATTCAGGCTTTCCCTGCCGGCACTGTCCGCATTCCTCCCTCGAAAAGTCTCAGCCACCGTGCCCTGATCTGTGCCGGTCTGGCCGCACTTCAGAGCAGCGGCGAAAGCTGCCTCAGGCAAATCGGGAACAGCGAAGATATCGAAGCTACCATGTCCTGTATGAAGCAGCTCGGCATCAATTACAGCATCCAATCGGACGGAACCATTCTGGTACAGCCTGATCCGGCCGCCGCCAAAGCTGCTGTTATGGATTGCCGGGAATCCGGTTCCACCCTGCGTTTTCTTCTTCCGCTGGCCGCAATTGACGGCACCCGGCGCACTTTGACCGGGCAGGGACGCCTAATGGAAAGACCGATGGAAATATACGAAACCATCTTCGCCCGGAAAGACCTTTACTATCAGAGGGAAGGGAGCACTCTGACCGTTCAGGGGCCTCTGCTCAGCGGTGACTACCACCTGCCGGGCAATGTCAGCTCGCAGTTTATCTCCGGTCTGCTGTTTGCCCTTCCGCTGCTTCAGGGTGACAGCCGGATTATCCTGACAACGCCGCTGGAATCAGCTGCATATGTGGATCTTACACTGGATACCATGAAGTCCTTCGGAATAACTATCGAACAACCTGATGCATGTACATACCGCATCCCCGGCAGCCAATGCTACCAACCTCAGTATTATACCGTCGAGGGAGATTATTCTCAGGCAGCCTTTTTCCTTGCCGCCGGTGCCCTCGGACAGTCGGTCAAATGCGATGGAATGCATCCTGAAAGCATTCAGGGTGATGCCGCCATTATTGATATTCTCAAGCGCATGGGAGCAGAAGTCTTCTGGCAGGGCGGATATCTGCAGGCACTGCCTTCACAGCTGCGGGGTATTGACATTGATGTCCGGGAAATTCCCGATCTCGTTCCGCCGCTGGCCGTGCTCCTGAGCCTTGCCGAAGGCACCAGCCATATCGTCAATGCCGGCCGGCTCCGCATCAAGGAAAGTGACCGCTTAAGTGCGATGACCAGTGAACTCCGGAAGCTCGGTGCATTGGTTGAAGAAGGGGAAAACAGTATGACAATTACCGGGCGCCCTTCACTGGACGGCGGTCAAACCGATGCACACGGGGATCATCGCATCGCAATGGCAATGGCTGTTGCAGCTATCCGCTGCGAAGCTCCGGTAAGTTTGTCCGGATGGCAGCATGTCAGTAAATCATATCCCGGCTTTTGGGAGGACTTTGAAAAGGAGGCAGCAAATGAGTGATACTTGGGGAAACCGAATCAAACTATCCATTTTTGGCGAATCCCACGGACCAGCCATCGGAATTACAATAGACGGGCTTCCGCCCGGATTAGCAATCAATATGTCACAGGTGGAACAGGAAATGGCTCGCCGGGCACCCGGTAAGAGCCCTTTCGCTACTGCCCGTCAGGAGGCGGACACAGTAGAGATCTTAAGCGGCATGCATGAAGGAAAGACAACCGGCACCGCGATCTGCGGTATCATCCGTAATAAAGATGCCCGCAGCAAAGACTATGGTACGATCCCCCGGCCGGGGCATGCCGATCTGACCGCCGCAATGCGCTATCAGGGTCATGCCGATATGCGCGGAGGCGGGCACTTCTCCGGAAGACTAACTGCACCCCTGGTATTCGCCGGAGCCTTGGCAAAACAGGCTTTAAGCAGTCTGGGTATCTCTATTTACGGACGCATCAAACAAATTGGTACCATCAGCGATCCCATCACGGATCCGGCGCCGGAGCTCTGGACTGCTCTGACCGGGCAGGAATTCCCGGCTCTTAACGCAGCATCAGGAAAAGCTATGCAAGAATTAATTTTGAATTGCCGCAATCAGCTGGATTCGGTCGGGGGGGTTGTGGAAACGGCTGCATTTGGTGTACCGGGAGGACTCGGTGATCCATTTTTTGCATCGGTAGAAAGCGTTGCCGCTGCAATCTTCTTTTCGATTCCGGCAGTCAAGGGCATCGAATTCGGCGATGGTTTTTCCCTTGCTGCAATGCAGGGCAGTCAGGCTAATGATGCAATTGGAATCGAAGATAGACAATTAACAACAAAAACCAATCGCTGCGGCGGTATTCTTGGCGGTATTACAACCGGCCAGCCGGTAATTGCCCGGCTGGCATTCAAGCCGACACCATCGATTGCGCAGCCGCAGGAAAGTGCTGATCCGGTATCATTAGAACCAGCCACTCTGGAAATCAAAGGACGCCACGATCCCTGCATTGTACCAAGAGCCGTTCCGGTTGCAGAAGCTGCACTGGCGCTGGCAATTCTGGACTGTCTGCCGGAAGGAACTTTATTTGACCACCGAAAGGAGAAGTAATCATGATACTAGTATTAAAACCGGGAACCGATCCCGATAAAATCGCTCAGCTGGAACAGGATATGAAGGCCCGCGGCCTTCTGACCCAGCATATCCAAAGTGATTACACCCAAATGATCGGACTCGCAGGAGATGTCACCGATCTGGATCCCCAGGCTATGCAGCGTGAAGACATTATCGAAAAAGTCCTGCGCGTCAGTGAACCGTATAAGCTCTCCGGACGAAAATTTCATCCGGAGGACACCATCGTTGATGTTGGGGGAACCAAGGTCGGCGGCGGCAATTTCGCAGTAATGGCCGGTCCCTGCAGCATTGAAAGCGAAGAACAGATTCTTTCCATTGCTCAGGGTATCAAGCTTTCCGGCGGAACCTTTCTGCGCGGCGGTGCTTTCAAGCCCAGGAGTTCACCGTATTCTTTCCAGGGAATGGGTCTTGACGGACTGGAGCTGCTGAAAGTTGCGCGTGAAAAAACCGGTCTTCCAATCGTAACCGAGATCATGTCACAGGATACTCTGGACGTGTTTGAACGGGATGTGGATGTTATCCAGATCGGTGCACGGAACATGCAGAATTTCCCATTGCTCAAAGCCGTTGGAGCACTGGGGAAAACGGTACTGCTGAAACGCGGTCTGTCCAGCACCATCGATGAGCTGCTGCAGGCAGCCGATTATATCCTGATCGGCGGTGAAAGTCAGGTAATCCTGTGTGAACGCGGCATCCGGACATTTGAAACCGCAACCAGGAATACGCTGGATCTATCAGCGGTTCCGGTCCTGAAGCAGAAGAGCCATCTGCCGGTCATCGTCGATCCTTCTCACGGAACCGGTTACTGGGAGCTGGTAGCACCGATGGCCCTGGCGGCAACTGCTGCAGGCGCTGACGGATTAATGATCGAGGTTCACAACCATCCGCAGAAAGCACTCTGTGACGGCCAGCAATCGATCACTCCCGCACTGTTCCACCAACTGATGGGACAAATCAAGCAAATACACACATTAGTAAATAAGAATGGAGATCAATTAAATGAGTTATAAGGAAGAGATGAAAGAATTAAGACAGGAAATCAACAGTCTTGACGATGCAATGCTGGACACCTTCGGAAAGCGTATGGAGCTGTCTAAAAAAGTTGCTGTAATCAAACGTAATTATAATATGGCCGTTCAGGATATTGACCGCGAAAACGAAATTGTAAAGCGGGCCGTTCAAAATTGTAACCCGGAGCTGAAGAGTGAAACCGCCCTTTTGATGCGTAACATCCTGGCATTGTCATGCGAGTATCAGAACCGGCTGCTCTTCTCCGGTGATGCACCAATGCTGCCTGCTTCGGGCACTCCGGTAACTGAAAATATTATCTGTGCCCATCAGGGTGTCCGCGGCGCCTGGAGTGAGCAGGCTTCCGTATCACTCTTCCCGGACGCAGAGCTTAAAACGGTATCTCATTTTGAAGATGTGTTCACAGCTGTAAAAAACGGTGATGTCCACTACGGTGTCGTACCAATTGAGAATTCTGAAACCGGTGCGATCGGAGAAACTTATGATCTGCTGCGTAAATACGGCTGTTACATCGTGGGACGCACCTGGATCTCAATCCGCCAGAATCTGGTCGGCACAACGGATGCGGAAATCTCTGACATCCGTGAAGTGCTCTCACATCCGGAAGGGCTCAAGCAATGCTCCCGTTATCTTCAAAACCATCCCTGGGAACAAACTGCCTGCAGAAATACAGCTGTCGCCGCCCAAAAAGTGGCAGAAGAAAATGATAAGAAAAAAGCTGCCATTTCCTCCGTTTTTGCTGCTGAATTATACGGCCTTAAGGTTCTCGCTCCGGATATCATGGATTCTGCCAGTAACCGCACTTCCTTTGTGGTAATCGCAAAGCAGCCGGAGTATGACGAAACCAGCGATCTGATTTCAGTTACCTTCTCAACCCAGCATCGCAGCGGCGCCCTGTGCGAGACTCTGATGGCATTTATCGCCGATAACCTGAACCTGATGCGTATTGAATCCCGCCCGGCGGCATCTGGAAAATATCGATTCTTCGTCGAAATTCAGGGCAATATCAATGATTCCAAAGTGCTCTCCGCACTGCGTCATGCCGCTGCATGCAGTGAATATTTCGAGGTGCTCGGCTGCTATTCGTGTTCAAACAGCGAAGGCTCCGTCTAAGACTTTCATTTATCAACTAAAAAGGATACAGGGACTACCTCCCTGCATCCTTTCTATATTATTACTGTTTCTTTACTTTCCGGCGGGTAATTACGATACCTGCGATTACCACTGCCGCGCCCAGCAGCACAATCAGATAAACGATCGGCTGTGAAGTGTCTCCGGTCTTCGGACTGCCTGAACTCTTTCCAGTTGCTTTCGAGCCAGATTTTGGTGTCTTCTTATCCTCGCCGTCATCCGGTTTCTTTTTGTTGCCTTCCTCTTCTTCACCCAGATCATTCGTGATCTCTACGGTAACGGTTTCGCTATCTTCAATCACTACCGTATCGGTGCTTAGGCTTACCCCGTATGCAAAGTCATCATCTACCGGATTTCCTTTGGCATCGCTCTCGGCGATATAGTAGGTTCCATAGGCCAGATCCTCGAAGAGTACCGTTCCTTTGGAGGCTTTCTCCAGCGATATGGATTTGGTTTCGATGATATCCTCCAGATCTTCATCACTATACAGTGTAAAGTAGAAGGTGTCGGTCACAGCCGTTTCTTTTTCACCCGTTACTACCGTCTTATCGATCTCGATAGAGCCGTCATCTTCCAGCAGGAGTCCATCCGGCGGGATATCGATATAGTTGATAATGGTCGCTTTCTCATTCGTCGGAGTCTCCGGCAGGGTGATCACGCCATCCCGGATCTCATTCGTAAAGAAGACATCCGGATCGTCGGTGTTCAATGCGTTTCCTTCCCTATCGGTCTCTGCCAGATAGTAGGTTCCCGCCGCCAGTTGATCAAATACCGCTGTCGCCGCATAGGCCTTTTCCAGCTTTAGTGCCTTCACTTCGGTCGCCCGCCGGGTACAAGCTTCATCCCAGAATAATGCAGCATAGAAGGTATAATTCACGGAACGAAATTGATCTTCATACATGACATATTTCGTTACTTTTACCAAATATAAGTCCGTAGTCTTAATATCAACCATCTGA
>Ga0153946_1000433_pt1 | contig 18316 bp, 13 predicted proteins | sample TSNJ030MetaG_FD_104751 | JGI IMG/M metagenome (GOLD analysis project Ga0153946, IMG submission 104751) | Attine ant fungus gardens microbial communities from New Jersey, USA - TSNJ030 MetaG | ecosystem: Host-associated > Fungi > Mycelium > Unclassified | place: USA: New Jersey, Wharton State... | reverse complement strand
TTGGCCGGGGAGGTGTGGTGGAGGATATTACCATACGGGATATCAATATGGTGCGTATCCCTGGAGAAGCCATTCTTTTTACAATGGGTTATGTTTTCAAGACGGTGAAAAATGGTGGTTTGTGTGAGGAAGAGGCGGGGGATGTCGAAGGTTGTTTGCCGGAGTTTAAAAATATATCAATATCACGAATATTTGGACGGGATATAGGGTGGGGGATTAGGATTGATGGATTGGCGGAGATGCCTGTACATGATATTTGTATTAGTGATGTTTATTTAGATGCGAAGAATGGGGCGGAGATGGTTAATGGGGATAATGTGTTTTTGGAGAATGTGGATGTTCAGGTGAGGAGCATAGAATCGCAGATTTGAAACACGCGCTTCATCTTGGTTCTGTATCAAGAGAACAATGTAATGCGTTACTACTTATATATACTGAACAGGTCAATGCTATGAGAATACAGCTGACCGGCTGGCATCAATCACAAACAACGAGACTTAGTATTAATACTGATGCCAATAATAGAAAAAGACTTGGTTTGGACTGGTTTATTCATAAGCCTTTGGGATTAATAGAGGAAGATTTCAATCTCCGCTTTATATCAGATAAAACTGCGGATATAATTAGCGTACAATCTGCTGGCGATAAAGTGAACCACAGAATAGAAACGATTGATTTATTCCAAGAGGATGTCAGGGTGATTGTTAAGGAAGGAAAACTTTTTTATTTAAACCCATATACATAGTATGCTTATTCAGATTGGATGGAATTTGAGGAGGATGTTAGGCTACTAGAATTCTGATAATTGATCCAGATGGATATTACAAAAAATATCTATGGTATTGCTAAAATTTATGATTTTCGCCAGAAAGTTCAATATAACTTGGCAAAAGACGATACTATTTTTCACAAGTTAACCTTTGGGCAAACATAAAGATTGTAAGTAGAGGTGGGTTGGTGTAGAAAAGTATGGAAACATGTGATATTATAGCAAATAAAGGATAAAGTATGTTTATCCTTAGCAAAATGTATTTTGAAAACACTTAGAATATCTTCCAAAGAAAGCTGTTTGTATCATTATATAAGTGTAATTCTTTTCTGCGCATGAGTTTTAAATTTTGGTTTGCACTTAAATTTTACCATAGGTTTGTGGGTGTGGGAAGTTGTTCTATTTTGTAACAAAATATATTCGGTATTTATGTAGGAGGAGGCGTTTCGCAAACGGATCAAGGTTATGTCGCATGGAGGTGGATAATGAAATGGGATTTTGAAGAAGCTGTATTGCTGATAGATTTATATTACAACACTAAACTACATAATAGAACTGAAAATGAAAATGCAATATTTGAGCTATCTTTGTTCTTAGGTAATAGAGCAACACAGTTGGGGTATAATGTTGATGACAAATTTCGCAACTTGACTGGTATTAAAATGAAACTTCAAAATATAGAGTATATTGCCAGCGGTGGAGAAAAAGGACTGGCTGCTTACTCTGATATGGATGAAAGAGCGTACAGCTTTTGGATAGATGAACCCTCTGAATTTCATGAAATGGTATCGGATATAAAAACTAAGTACATTGTGGATGAGGATGGAAATGGGGAAGGCGAACAAGATAAAGACAACTTATCTGTCAACGTAGAGCTAAAAGATCCGTTGGAAAACATGACATATTCCGAACGCTATAATTTGGAGCCGGATTTATATGAAGCAATAGAAATTGCAAATCTACCATTTTCTGTTCAAACAGTAAAACGGTTGACAGAGGAGAATATCAAAACTGTCGCAGATTTGTTGCGTAAAAAAGTTTTTTTTTTCACATTAATGAGAAGCACGAAATGTGTCAAAGAAATCAATTCATATTTGGTTGATTTATGCGGTATAAATAAAAAACATACTATGGATGTGCCAAATTCGTCACAGACTTTTTCTGAAAAATATGGAATTAATTCGGCTATATATAGGGAGGAAAATATTTCAGATGCCCTATTTTCTGTAAGAACTTATAATTGTTTAAAAAATGAGAATATCAAAACTGTAGCTGAGTTACTTGATATGAGAGTATCAGAGTTTTCGGGCATAAAAGGTATTGGGACTAAATGCATTAGAGAGGTAAACGGTTATTTTTCACGGTTAGAAAAAGAATTATTACGCTGTGTCACTAAGAAAAAATCAATGCACCCTAGATATACAAAGATGTTTTATGATAATAAGTTGGCCATTGCTGTAGGAGATTTTTCGTTTGCAGATAATACAATTCTTACGGATGATGAGTATATTAACATGGGATTGCAAAGAGATGCATTCGACTTGATAGGGGATTTTGTGGCTGATTGTATTAATGCTCCTGATAAAATTAAGCCCGTAGTGGAGATGTTGTATGCGTATACAACTGAACAGGATATGTATATCCAACATAGAACTGAACTACTGAACGCTATCAAAAATATTCCGATAGAACGTATAGGTACATATGCAATTGGCTATATAAACGCATACTCAGATAACGAAGATGTACGCGATAATTTAAAGCAACTTTATCAATCAGAAAAAGCGTATCTTAGAGAGATAGCTAATTCTCGTATGGCTATAAACGAAAAATGTAAGTTGGCTCTTAGATTTGTAAAGTGGTGCTCTTTTGATGTGGATCAAGATATACAGCAACTGTTTGATAAGATATTCTTTAAATCAAATATGAAAACGGTAGTGGCGATGAGAGCAAGAAATAATACATTAGAAGTAATAGGAAATATTCTTGGTGTAACTCGTGAACGTATTCGGCAAATAGAGGTGAAGGCCAAGAGATTATTTGCTCACTGGTATGGCAAAACCCGTATTTTGTCTAAAATTGTAGCGATAAGAAATGGCGATAATGTATTAACACCAGTTGAACTGCAAGACTATCTGGGAGAATATACAACAGAACTTTTATATTTGCTTAGAACTACTGATGGTCTGCTATATATGTATGATTCGCAGCTAGACATATTTGCCATAGATGATGAAGATATATCAACCAGGATTCAGGCATATGTTGAAAGATTGCCGGATGTTATTAGCAAGAAAAGGATTCAAGATATTTTAGAAGAAGGTCAGGAAATTGGTCTCTCAACGGAAGTGCTTGAAAAAGCCATTCATGAAGGATATAAAATGACAGGGGATACATACCACAGAGTTAGACTTTCCTTGGCATCGATGTATTCTGTGGTTTTGAACAAATATTATGAAAATGGTATTAGAGTATACGATGATGAAGAATTGGCTCAATTTCGTAAACATGTTATTGATGAATTTGGAGATATCAAATTGCCTAAAAATGGTCGTGCTTTGACTGCACGGTTGACTGATGTAGGTATATTGTGTGGGCGAGGTATTTACAGACCTAAAAGAGAAAATTATATATCGAAGGAATTTGCAGAAAGAATTTGCAGATACATTGAGGATAACGAAAATACAATCTTTTTAACCAATACCATATTTAGCGTTTTTGAGGATGAATTAATGGCGGTTGGAATTGACAACAAGTACTATCTTCAGGGTGTAATGCATGAACTGTATGGGGATAAATTTGTATTCCGCAGAGATTATATCTCAAAAGATGAATCAGTGACATCTGTATACATGGATGTTGTCAAATATATCAAGAATTTTGATTATCCGATTAGTAGGAGACAGATAAAAGATGTTTATCCCGGCATTACAGAGATCGTGCTTAGTTTTTCGGTGAATGATCCAGCGATTGTGAATTTCTATGGAGAATATATGCATGGTAGCAAACTTAATCTTCTCGAATCTGACAAGAAATATCTTGGGTCAGCTTTACAGAGATTTCTTAGAAGCGAAGGATATTGTCATTGCAAAGATTTTTTTGATTACATTGAAGACGATGAGCCAACTATGCTAAAACGACTTTTCATAATGTACCAGTTTAGCCTTTTTAGCGTTTTAGAATATCTATTTCGGGATGAGTATCAATTTTTAAGACCTTATATTGCTTTTAGGGATGTTAACCTTGATCATCCAGCAGAGCGATTAAGAGAAATAATTGTAAGTGCCGATGAGATAGGAATAGCAGGAATAAAAGAATTTAGCAAGGAGAATCATTTCCAGATTCTAAATATTCTAGAATTTGTGAATTCATATAATGCTACTCATTTGTTAAAAAATAATGATATTGTTGCCTCTATAGATAGCCTTGGTATAGACAGTGTCTGTGCGATCGTTATCGAAAATGCAATATTAAATGAGATTACAGAGACAACAGCAATATCGCAACTAACATGTATAAATTCTTTTCCCAAGATATCGGCACCGTGGACTGAATGGCTCATTTATAGTGTGATAAATAAGTGGTCTGAGAAATTAGAGGTTGGAACAACATCAAATCAATTTCGAATGTCAATACCGGTAGTTGCTCTGAAGGGACATTTGAATGTGCAGGGACTTTCTGAAATGAATACCGCAGGAGTTATTGTTGAGGCGGACGATTTGGATGATATTGATTATTTAATTGCAGGATACATTAAAGAAGAAATTGGAGATTTAGTAAATTATGAACTTTAGAGACATGAATATAAAAAGAAGCTATATAAGTTGTGGGACAGAGAATATAGCAAATTCCTTCCTTGTACCGGCTTTGAAGTATACAAAAGCATACAAAAGAAGCGTAGGTTTTTTCTCATCTAGTGTTCTTGAGCCAATTATTGATGGGGTTGTGTCATTAGCTAGAAATAAAGGAACCATTCAGCTTATTGCGAGTCCGAAGCTTAGTGAGCAGGATATTGAAGCAATTAACATTGGCTATGATAAAAGGGAACGTATCATAAAAGAGTGTTTTGATAGAGATTTTATCAGAGAAATGGAGCAATTTGATGACAATAAGCTGCGATTACTGATAGACCTTATAGCAAGAGGAATTCTTGATATAAAAATTGCAGTTACGGAAATGGTGGGGGATTATCACGATAAATTAGGAATTCTTGAAGATTTTGACGGAAATGTGGTTGTCTTTTATGGTTCGGCAAATTCAAGTATAAATGGATATAAGAATAATTATGAAAAAATCCGTATTGTGAAAGGATGGTTGCTGGAAGATGATGAGAGCGTTAGAGATGAACAGGAGGAATTCGCTGCTCTTTGGAATGGGACCAACCCCTTTGTAAAGGTGTATGAATATAGAGAAAGTGCAAAATCTAATCTATTACAGGTTATTAACAACAAGGGCAATGATAGAACAGCAGATAAAAAGAGTCCGATTGTGTTGCGAGATTATCAGGAAAAAGCGATTAATGCTTGGAAAGGAAATGACTATCATGGTTTTTATGTAATGGCGACTGGTACAGGTAAAACATGGACAGCCATCTATGCTGCAAAAGAGCTTTTAAAAAGTCATTCTGCAATGATAATTATTTGTGCTCCATACAAGCATCTTGTAAAGCAGTGGGCGGAAGATATTGAAAAAGCATTCCCAAGTGCCAAATTAATATTGGTGTCCTCAGAAAACCCAAAAAGATATCAACAGATCGCGGAAGAAATTATCCGTAAGAAGTATAATTCGAATAGTCAAGTGATTATAATATCAACAATTGCGTCGTTTCGGTCAGATCAGTTTATGGTAGCTATTAAAAAATCATCAGAAGAAAAGCTGCTAATTGTAGATGAGGCACATAGGTTTACAAACCGATCTAATGAACTGCAAAATGTTTTTCAATATATGTTAGGTCTTAGTGCAACACCTTTTAGCGGGACATCTGCTCAAACAGGAAGGGAATTAATGGAGTTTTTTGGCGGGCGGGTTTTTAACTTGCCTATAGAAGAGGCACTTGAAAGAGGATATTTGGTTCCATATTACTATTATCCTATTTATGTATGTGCGACAGAAGATGAGGAACAGCGGTTTCAATATCATACCCATAAGATTTTGTCATGTTTTAAAAAAAATCATTGCATTAATCCAGACCTCTTAGTAAAATCACTGCGGAATCGATTAAGAGTTATTGCTATGTCTGAAGAAAAGCAGTCTAGAATAGATGAAATCATAAATGAGGTTAAAGAGTCTGACCATATTGTTGTATATTGTGGTGATGGGCGTACTTTCGATAATGATACAGAGGAAGAAATCCGTCACATTCAGTCCGTGAAGAGAGCCCTTACTAACCATGGGTTTAAGGCGAGTCAGTTTACGGCACAGGAAAACATGAATGACCGCATGCAGTTAGTAGATGCATTCAATAAAGGAGAAATTTCGGCGTTGGCTGCTATTAGGTGCTTGGATGAAGGTATTAATATTCCGTCAATAAAGAGTGCATTAATTTTAGCAAGCAATGATGATTATAGGGAGTTCGTACAAAGGCGAGGTCGTATACTTAGAATATATGGTGATAAGAAGCATGCTAACATATACGATGTAGTTGTACTTCCGTCGCATGACTTGACAGCGTGGGCCAAAATAGAATTCCGACGGTTACTGGAATATGCAAGATTATCACTTAATTGGGATGAACTTTTGCCAGAGTTAGAAGATCGACTATTTGGATACGGGCTTAGTATAGATGATGTTAAAGTTTATGATTATGAAGATATGGAGGATATGGTCGATGAGTGAGAACGCTGTAGTGCAAAGGATGATAGAATTTATTGAGGAGAAGGAAAGTCAGTTTCAGGCATCTAAATTTGCTAATGATAATCAGGTGAAAACAAATGTCGTGAAACTAATTCTTGATGAATTAGAAAGGGAAATGAACAATGAAGATCAGCAAAATAGAATTTGAGAATTTTCGTAATTTTAAAGAGCATGGAGAAATTCGCTGTTCTACAGATGGAAAAGTTACAATCATTTATGGTAAAAATGGTGATGGAAAAACTACATTGCATCAGTTGTTTCAGTGGATATTTTATGGTCAGGTACATTTTAATAAAACAACGACTGACCGTCTATATAACTTGGAATTTGAGAGTGAACAGTCATTTGGTGATGTTTTTCAAGTTATGGGAAGGGTTGATTTTGAGCACTATGGCCACTTTTATTCGTTAACTAGAATATATATATACAAAAAAGGTCTAGATGACTCGGAAAAAATAGGTGAAGATATTTCACTAAACAAAATGGATGATGACAACAATTGGAAACGAATTGATCGTCCGAGAGATACGATAGAGAAACTACTTCCCTCAGGATTGTCAGAGTATTTCTTCTTTGACGGAGAAAGTATGATTGCTGATTTGCGTGTAAAAGGAAGGGATTCAGCGATAAAACTACGAAAAGCATTATACTCTATGTTTGACTTAGATGTACTTGAGGCGGCGGTAGATCATATAGGAAGGACAGAGCTTAAGACTACAGTGTTAGGAAGTCTTTACTTGGGGAAGAGTTCTGTAGCAAGTGGAAGTCAAATTTCCTCTATTAGGACGAATATAGAGAATGCACAAAACAGAATAGAGGGAATTAAAAACAATCTCCAGAGTATACAGCATGAGAAGAAAGAAAAAAAGGAATTCATTAATAATGTTTCAGAGGAGATTGGTAACGCAAAATCTAAAGAAGTTTACGAAAAACGGAGGCGTGAATTAAAGCGTCAGAGAGATGTGTTTTTACAGAATGCAAAAATGTCCCAGAGCGATTTCGGAGATGCGGTCATGGAAATGTTTCCGCAACTTCTGATTTCGAAAGCGGTACAGGATGCAAAACAAAAAATACATTTGCGTGTTGAAAAAAGCAATTTGCCAGATGGGATCAACAAAAGGCTCATTCATTATTTGTTGGCACTTAAGACAACAACATGTATTTGTGGTAATGAGTTATGTGAGGCTGAAAAGCAACATATAAGTGAATATTTGAATATGTTACCACCTAAATCATATACAAGTATGTACAGTGACTTTTCCAAAACAGCTAAATCATGGAAAAATAGATATGATAGGGAGAAGATTGAAGCATACATACGGTCAGTTCTAAACAATAGTGAATCTGCTGAAAACTGTGATCATGAGGTACGAGATCTTGATGAGGCAGAAAAGAAGAGTCGTGATATTGAGGATTTAATTGTTGCTCGCCAGAAAGCAGAAGATCGGGTCGAGGAACTTGATTCTTTGATTAACAGTGCGGAAAGTGAGAAGAAAAAATATGAACTTTACCTGAAAAAGCAGATGGAGGAGTTTGATAAGGTAACTCGCGAGACTTCTGATAATAAAAAAGCACTTAAAAAGATTTCAATTATGCAACAGGTGCTAAAACATTTTTCATTTAGACTTGAAAAAGAATCTGTTGCTTACAGCAAATGCCTTGAAGAGAACATACAAGATTTGCTAAATCAGATGTTAACAAGCAAACGTCGTGTGGCAGTAAGTAGCGAGTTTTCTGTAAGGGTAACCGATAGCTTTAATGATGAATCAAAGTCCGAAGGTCAGTTTGCGGTAGTATCCTTTGCATACATAGGTGGTATATTAAAAATGCTAAGAAGTGAACAGCACCTTGCAAGTAAAGAATATCCGTTAGTTTTAGACGGCCCGTTCTCAAAATTAGACCCTGAGCAGAGACAGAATGTAGTCAAAATGATTCCTGAGTTTGCACCACAGGTCATTTTGTTTTCTAAGGATGATTTACAAGATGTTTTCGATCGCTTAAGTATCGGTCGGATTTGGACTATTATGAGTAATGAAGAGAAAAATGTGGCTAGAGTAGAGGAGGGATATAAATGGAATTAACGGCTGATGTATTGCTTCGCGGCACAGCGTGGAATAGAGCCATAGATGGTCTTTCGTCCATTTTTTCAACTAGAACACACTACAGTATTTATATGTTAAGTATATCAATCGGTATTATGTACGATAAGAGAATTGAAAAACCTGTAGAGGAAGGGGAAGACCCTAAGAGTGTTCCCAGAAATGTTTTTAGAAATAATGACAATGGTAAATTGGATTTTTTCTTTCAGGCGGCTATATTATCGACGTCTACTGAGAGTATAACAGAAGATGAACGCTTGGAGTTAGCTTTTGGAGATAAAAGTGATTTTAATAAAATAGCATTCTTAACACAATTTGCTAATTTCGGCATTACAAAATTAGTCGAATTGATAGGAGATTCTGATATTGTGACAATGAATAATATTAAGAATTTTTTGACTTCGACAGTCGAAGGACGTAACTTTGAAATTGACGAATTATCAGATGATATCTTACTTTGGGAGTGAAATATCATGAACAAACACTTGCTAAATTTGGCAAAGTATCATATACTAAAGTATGTACTTTAGTATATGATGCTTTATTTTTTGAGGTGATTTATGATTTTTAATTATTGCTTTCCGGCCGTGAAGGGAGTACAGGCAGATAGGGAATATTACATAACGATGGTTCCATTAAAACTATTACCTAAACTATTTCCTATGGATGATGATGTTGTTGCACCAGAGCATAGAGCTCAAAGGAGAATAAATGAAGCTCGAATACCAGAAATAAAGAGGTATATACTTGAAAATAGAAGTATGTATGTGTTTTCTGCGCTATCGGCCTCGATTGATGGATCATTCGAGTTTATACCTGCGAGTGAAAGAGATACCGGAATACTACAAATAGATATGAATGCTATTTTCCTAATTAATGATGGGCAACATCGAAAGGCCGCAATCGAAGCTGCAATGGATGAGGATGCAACATTAGGAAATGAGACAATCTCGATAGTGTTTTTTAAAGATAATGGTCTGGAGCGAAGCCAACAGATGTTTACCGACTTGAATAAACATGCGGTTAAAACATCTAACTCGTTGGCAACACTATATGATTCTAGAGATGCTGTAGCAGTTGTAACAAAGCAAGTTATAGATTTAATACCGTTTTTTAAACGTTATACGGATAGAGAACGCGATATTTTGGGAAAAAATTCATCTAGCTTATTCACGCTCAATAATATCTATAAAGCTAATCTTAGGATCATACATAATGACAACTGTGGAGATAGAGAATTGCAATTTTTGGCAGATTATTGGACAACTGTTGCAGATAATATTGTGGAATGGCAAGAAGTGATGAATCGTATCCTGACCAAAAAAGATTTGCGTGAGAATTATATTATCACATTGTCCATTACGCTCAATGCTTTAGGTAAGTTAGGGCGATATTTTTATGACCGTCCAGGGATGGATATGAAAATATGTTTAGCAAAACTACGAGATGTAGATTGGTTACGTTCAAGTGAAAATTGGTCGAGAAGAGTTATTCGTGGAAATGGGAAAGTAATGAATAGCGAGGAGGCCATCTCGCTAAGTTGCTCAAAAATCAAACAGCTAATAGGGATAGAATTATCGGCGGAGGAAAATCAGCGAGAGCAGAAATGGCTGAATAATTATTTTGGAGGATGAGGATGTCAAACAAAGGTTGCGTAACCTGCGAAGCTAATAAGCAAGGGGTTACAATTACGAAAAACACAGTTGATGGTTTGATGGAAACCATTCGGAATTTATATATGGCTGATGATATTCCGTGGGTTATTGGATATTCTGGCGGAAAAGATAGTACAGCAACATTACAATTGGTTTGGCTTGCTTTAGAAGAATTGCCAGAAAAAGACAGAAAGAAAACAGTGCATATTATTAATACAGATACAATGGTGGAATCTCCGGTGATGTCTAAATGGGCAGCGGATTCTTTGAGATTAATGGATGATGCAGCAACTAAAAATGGGCTTCCTTTTGTCACACACAGATTAACACCATCAGATGATAATACATTCTGGGTCAATCTAATAGGAAGAGGATATCCCTTTCCTAGAAAAAAAATGCGGTGGTGTACAGACCGTCTAAAGATACAGCCAGTAAATAATTTTATCAAAAACAAAATTGTGGAGCATGGAGAAATAATTCTTGTGCTTGGCACAAGAAAAGCGGAAAGTGTAAACAGAGCAAAAACGATGGCTTATTATGAGAAACTACGTGTGAGAGAACTTTTAAGTCCAAACTCGACGCTAGCAAATGAACTGGTTTTTTCACCATTATCAGAATGGAATGATAATGATGTTTGGGTTTTTTTGATGCAATATAAGAATCCTTGGGGATATTCCAATAAAGAACTTTTAACATTGTATCGGGGAGCAACAGCGGATGGAGAATGCCCTATGATGGTAGAAAAAGACCTTCCAAGTTGCGGAAAAAGTAGATTTGGCTGCTGGGTATGTACCATGGTAGAAAAAGACAAATCTATGGAGGCAATGATTGCTAATGACAGTGAAAAGGCATGGATGACTCCATTACTTGAGTTTAGAAATGAATTTGGAGATGAAGAACACGACCGCGAGAGAAGAAGTTTCCGAAAAATGGGAGGCTTTTTACAAGGAAGTTATGGTAGGCTTCATCATGGGCCATATAAGAAAGAAGTAAGAGAGGCTTGGTTACGACATTTACTTGAAATGCAGGTTGAAATGAATAAGAAGGGGCCGAAGGAATTTGAGGATCTGGAGCTGATTACTTTACCAGAGCTTAGGATTATTCGTAGAATATGGGTATATAACAAGCATGAATTTGATGATTCATTACCGCAAATTTACGAGTCTGTGCTTGGAAAATCATTCTCAGACCCTGAGTGGATTGGTTCAGAGGCATTTAGAAAAGAGGAATGGGACATTCTCCGAGAGGTGTGTGAAGATTTATATCCAAACGAAGAATTGTCTTTTGAAATGATGTATAGTTTGATTGACACAGAAAATCAATCTAATAGTCTAAATCAAAGGAAAGGAATTTTCAATTCGCTAGAGGCCTGTATGAAAAACAATTTCTATGCGAATGAAGATGATGCAACGGAATATTATTCTAAAGATATTAATAGGAAGAAAGTATTAGGGGGAAAATACAACGAAAAATTTCTTGAACACTATGGCAGTAAGGAAGATTATGGAGAAGATGAGGAAGAAGAAACATGATTATTAAACGCATGGTATTGCACAATTTTGGAGTGTATGCCAACACAAATACATTTGAGTTTAGCGCTGAAAAGCCAGTGGTTTTAATAGGAGGACTTAATGGAAGAGGTAAAACAACTATTTTGGATGCTGTACTATTAGCCCTATATGGTTCTAATTCTTTTGTCTATACAGAAAGTAAGTTTAAATCTTATGGACAGTACCTAAGAGCCTTTGTAAATAAAGTAGACGGAACATTATATTCATATGTGGATTTGGAGTTCCAGCTCGATTCACGAGATACAGAGAATTACCTGGTTCATCGTGAATGGTCTGCTACAGGACAACGTACATACGAAAAAATTAAGATTTATAAGGATGGAGAAGAAAATGCTTTTTTGGCAGATAACTGGTCTATGTTTATTGAAAATGTATTGCCCAGTGGATTGTCAAATTTCTTTTTCTTCGATGGTGAGAAAATTGCAAAATTGGCAGTTGAAAAAACAAATACACAAATGAAGGAGTCAATAAAGACTCTGCTGGGAATTTCTGTTTTGGATAGGTTAGAAAATGATGTCAGAAAAATTATGTTAAAGAATGGAAATAGAAGTGGTGATAAGCTTGATATAAAAAAGCTCGAAGAATTAAGGCAAAAAAGAGATCGTACAGCCGAGAGCCTAGCCGATGCCGATGCACGAATCGTAGAACTTGAGACTCAATTATTAAATCTTGGAAAAAAAATCGAAACCGCACATGATGGGTACACATCCAAAGGTGGAGGTATCGTTGCACAGCGGCAAGAACTCTTCGCCAAAAGGCATAGCCTAGAGATGCAGAAAGAACGTAGCAAAGAGAACTTGTTAGAACGTGCTGCCTCAGAACTTCCCCTGAATCTTGTAAAACCCATGCTTGTAAATATTCAGCAGCAGGTGGAACAGGAACATGAAAACAAAATTTCGCAGTTAGCGGTACAAAAACTTCAGGCAACCTTTAAAACATATGCTAAAGAAGAGGTTGATTCATCCAAGGCAATTCAGAATTTTTTAGATTATGTGGTATGCCAAAGTGATATGGCTGATACAAAACCTATATTTGGTATGTCTAATACATCGTTGCATTTGTTGAAGGCATTAACTGAAAATCAGCTTGATATGACGGCAAAGGATACTGAAAAGCAAATTGAAACATTCAATGATGTTCAACGTAAACTTGATGAGATTGATAGTTATCTCACCGTAGATATTGATGAGAAAGCCTTGGCTAAGGTCTATAAGAGAATCAGATTACTTGAGCGGCAAAAGCTTGATATAGAAGTAGAATTAGAATCTCTATTCAGGAAACGGAGCTCGCTCAATGGGGAGGCAATTAGTGCAAATTCTGAATTCAACCGTTTTGCAGAATCAATGATTTCAGAAATGGAACTGAATGACGATAGTGAGCGTGTGCTGAAATATTCGCATATGGTTATTAATATTTTGGATGCGTATAAAATTCGATTGCAGGAGAGAAAGGCCGAGACGGTTGCAAATACTATGACGAAATGTTATAAAAAATTGGCAAACAAGAAAAATCTTATTGACCATATAGTGATGGACACAAAAACGCTCGACCTTACATATTTGAATAAGGATTCACAAGAAGTGCCGAAAGAGTCTCTTTCAGCAGGTGAAAAACAACTTATGGTGATTGCTCTCTTGTGGTCATTGGCTATATGTTCACGAAAAAAACTACCTGTAATTATAGATACTCCGCTCTCGCGTTTGGATTCGGCACATAGATTGTCATTAATAACAAATTATTTTCCACATGCTAGTGAACAGACAATCATATTGTCCACAGATTCTGAGATTGACAAGCATTACTATGATATTTTAAAAGAAAATATTAGTGATGAGTTTACACTTATGTATGATGATCTGACCAGACGGACCACAATCCATCGAGGTTACTTTATGGAGGATGCGCAGTGATAATAAAACAGATAAAGCTTTCAAGTCAATCTAAGGATAGGCTGGCTAGGTTAAAAGGAAAGACTGGAATACGAAATTGGAATATTCTTTGCCGATGGGCGTTTTGCTATTCTCTTCATGAAGGCACAATGCCAACTGATATTTCGATAAATTCAGACAGCAATGTCGAAATGTCCTGGTACACATTTTCAGGCGAGTATAGTGAGATATATGAAGCATTAATCATTGAATGGTGTCGAGAGAAGGGATTACCACTCAATGATAGTACTGTAACTAACTATTTCAAATTACATCTTGAAAGAGGTATAGCTTATTTGTCCGGTACAAATTTCATAAAAAATGTAAATGAATTATTAAGCATAGGAGTGGAGGCATAAGGTATGGGAGTATATCTTGACTATAATGCATCAGCACCCATTGATATGCGGGTTGTAGATTCTATGATAGATGCATATGAATTTTTTTTTGGCAATGCAGACAGCCGAACGCATGACTTTGGAGATAATGCAAGAAAAGCCGTGGATGATGCAAGAGCAAGTGTTGCGAATTTAATCGGTGTCAACAAAGATGAAGTGTTTTTTACAAGTGGAGCTACGGAAAGCGATAATCTGGCAATAATTGGAATGAAAGAATATGGTTTTCGAAATAAAAGAAAACATATTATTGTGTCGGGAATAGAGCATAAGGCAGTTTTAGAATCAGCCAAGAGTTTAGAAAACTTTGGTTTTGAAGTCGAAATGATTAATCCGGATGATTCTGGAAGAATTAATGAAAACAAGCTTCTAGAGATGATACGAGAAGATACATTGCTTGTGAGTGTAATGCACGTCAATAATGAAACAGGTATAATTCAACCTGTAGACAAAATAGGTGATGCCTTATCAAGCACTAATACTTTTTTTCATATAGATGCAACTCAGAGTTGCGGAAAGCTTGTTGAAGAAATCAGAGGTCTTAAGTATGATATGATGTCAATCAGTGCACATAAAATGTCTGGTCCGCAGGGAATAGGTGCTTTGATTTTGAAAAGAAAAAGTTACAAGCTTCCACCAATTTCTGCTATTATGTATGGCGGGCATCAGGAGCGTGGCCTAAGACCGGGTACAACTCCTGTAGCATTAACTGCTGGATTTGGGAAAGCGTGTGATATTGCCTTAGAAGAATATGCGCAGAATATGATACATTGTCAAAAGGCAAAAAAAATCGTTCTAGAACTGTTGGAAGAATCCGAATTGAGATATAAAATAAATGGTAGCCAAGAATATTGTATGCCAAGCACAATTAATATTAGTTTAGAGAGAGTTTCCTCAGAAGCATTGATGTTGTCGTCAAAGCAATATTGTGGAATTTCAAATGGATCTGCGTGTACCTCGAAGGAATATGTTCTAAGCTATGTTTTAACAGCCATGGGGTTATCAGAAGAACGAATGGAATGCGCTCTTAGAATAAGCTGGGGAGCCAAGACCGACTTGGACGTTTTAAGAGTTGAATTTAAAAAACTACTGGAAGTGGCACGAGGCTTATTATTTACATGGAATTAAACAACAAACTGTCGTCGTATTGTATACCAGTGGCAGAAACTATATAATTACGATTAACACATAAACTGTTACAATGATATTACTATGACAATTTCCATATGTTTCGAAAATTATACAAATGCAGTAACAATACTTCGGCTATATGTAGTCGAAGTAATAATGCTGTAGTTTCGGGGCTTAAGGGCCCGTGACCACGAGTTTTGAATGGGGGTGTGGATATGCCGTTTGACTTTACGAAGCATAGAGTATATACGATTGATTATTGTAAGATATTTGAAGAAATAATGGAACAAAGAGTATTAGCTAATAATGATATTCAGGCTCAATATTTAAGCCAATGGATGCGCTCATTAAAGCAACATGATAATATTTTATTGAAGCAATTTGGTACAAAGAAAGACATCATGGAATTCGTTGTTAAAATGCAAAGTGAACCGGAAATTTTCCAGTTACCAATACATTTGAAAAGTGATACATTATTTTTGCACTTTCGGGTATCAATAGTTAATGAAATTAGTAAAGATTTTTATTCGCAAAGTGAGTGGATTCCTATTGCAGAGTTTCAGGGTAATAACCAGTGCATTTATTGGACCAAAGTGGAAGAAAATGTAGAGGGATATGCGGGATGCGTTCAACCAATAATCGCAGTGCCATATTTTAGTGGGAAGTATAATTGGCTTGTTATTGATGGAAATCATAGACTTACATATTCGGTTAATCATAATATAGCAAGTATAAGAACTTTGATTTTATCGGAAACATCTGCGATTGAACAACGAATTTTCTCAAGTTCATTTGACTTGATGTTTTATATTTTTAATAACGAACTTGTTAGGTTTGGCAATATAACTGCAGAAGGGAAAGAAAATGATTTGAAATTGATCAAAAAATCTTATTTATGTGGGAAAGGGTTTCAATTTGGGAATGAATAAATTAGGCGTATATGCCGCTTCATTAAGACCAACTGCACGGTCAAACTGGGTTATTCTGCAAATGCCCGTATTTGAGTAAACAACACTTGTATATGTCTTGGATTTAAACGGGTTTTATAGTTCTCCAAGACCGGAATACGTATATTTTGTAGTGTGTTTTCAATACAAGCCAGACGCAGAAGGGTTCTATGAAAGTTCAAACAATCTTGCAAGTTGATTTTGTTCCCACTTTCAATGGCCCCGCTGCCGATAAAATGACCTTTCTTCTCGTATGCCTCATAATCAATGTTATTTGTATTGTTGAGTTGAGAAAGTAGCCGTGCACTTGGTTCTAAGTGTCTGGTGTATACAGATGTATATACTGCTCGCTTAGAACCAAGTGCATGGTCATTGTGAGCATCCGTGCCGGTGTAAACTAACAGCTTTGCCGCTTAGCTGAGCAGACCGTTTAATTTTAACGGATCGCATTTGTATATGAACAATAGTGCCTGTCTGTCACCAAATTCGGTATTATTGCGTTTAAATGTATTTTGTTCATAGAATATTCATGGGGTTAGGCACCGAGATAACTTGTGCAGTGCTTTATTTTTAACTCCTGTTTTGATATACTTATATAAATTGGAAGTTGTAGGGGAGGTAAATTCTGAATTTTCTTGTACAACGGGGGGTGGATGGTGATATAATGTTAATGCTACATCCGCTTACCGTAAATCAGACATGAAAAAGTAATTTTAGATGATATTGATGGATTGAAGAATACATCAAAGATGTAAGAATTTGAATATAGCTGTTAGTAAGGAGGTGTATGTAATGACGATTGGGAAAGATAAGACAATTCACAAGAATCAAGAAAATTTTATTGCATATTTATTTAAAAGTACGAAGGTAATGTGTAAGGATATAGTGATTTCGATATTCTTTATCATTTCATCAAGTAGTGAACCTATATTTTCGATAAAGAATGGGGCGGTTTGGGTATTATTATGGTATATAATTTCGTTTCTTCTTTTAATATTGATTTGCTATTTTAATGTTATGTATAACGAAAAAAGTAAACAGAAAAAGAAATGGCATCGTCGTCATGGTTATGATGAAACGATAACAGAAAAGCAGAAAAATGAAATTAAGTGGTTTAAAAAAGCTAACATTGAATTAGGTGGTTGGACGTTTGTTGCGGCAAAATTGGTGACTGCTCTTTTATTTATGAGTATTATATCTGCTATCTCAGTAATGCGTCAGAGTTTTAATTATGAAAATTATATGGAAAATGAAAAGAATTTTTTTACTGGATTATTTTTTGACACTTTAGCAATTACAGTTGTGGGAGCGTACTATAGTATCAGTGTTGATGAAGCCTCCAAAACTAGAGGTATGAAAAATAAGGTATATGCTATATGGAATCTATTTAAAGGAAGACTGATAACAAAGATATTTTTTCTTTTAACCTTTTTAGCAATATTAGTACTAACAGTAATATATAGCTTTAACGAATTTACATTATTTTCCCCGATTTTGCTAGGAATATCTTATGTGGTTTTTTCATTTATACCAATAAAAGATGCTACAGTAAAATAAAAAAGCTTGAAGGGAAAAAAGTGTAAGTAGGTAGAGTACAAGTTTCCCAATCTGCCGGACTATAGTCCTTAATCCGGCAGATTGGGAAACTTGTATTAAACCAAATCAATATTTATCAACTACTTACTCGCTACCAAATCTAATACTAATGCAACTATTAACAACAACCCCTCATTATCATTGCAAATTCCGTATTTTCTTCTTTCATTTCCCTGTATAAAACCACTATATCCTGAAAATGCTTTATTCCAATCATCTAAATTATAGGGGCAATCATCCTCAAATGTATTAAACATATCATCATGATATTTTTCTCTGATATAATGAATTAAATCACCCTCATCTATGTGCTTCTCAATATCTTCTATCGTTTCTATTTTTCCTTGAGAAATAAGAGCAATCACCTCTAAT
>Ga0153946_1000430_pt1 | contig 18439 bp, 17 predicted proteins | sample TSNJ030MetaG_FD_104751 | JGI IMG/M metagenome (GOLD analysis project Ga0153946, IMG submission 104751) | Attine ant fungus gardens microbial communities from New Jersey, USA - TSNJ030 MetaG | ecosystem: Host-associated > Fungi > Mycelium > Unclassified | place: USA: New Jersey, Wharton State... | reverse complement strand
TTCATCCTTCCAATGTACTGGAAAATATTCTTTATAAGCAGCTATTACTGCTGCCAGTTTTTCATAATTAATCACCGCACTGGTCTCCTTTTTATTCTCCTTACTTTTCCGGCTCCTCTGCAACCATCATAGGTTATCACCCGGTACAAAGATATATCCTATATCCGAATCAAGCGCTAAACTCAATTACTTTTTTTAGCTGTCATCATCTTAAAGTGCTGACCCTGTTTCAGCTTATCAAAGATCATTTCAAGCACTGTCTTATACTGTTCTGCATCTGTACAATCCTCTACCAGATTGAAGCCGTCTACAAAGCCCTCTGCACTTCCAATATAGGAAAACATTGCCGTTGCAAGATGCAGTTTTGTATACTCTTTTCTGCCATCACTACCTTCATCCATAAAATCATCTTTATGTATCTCCAAAATGGTCTTACGGATATCTGTCTCCTGATAACCACAATTTGTGCACCAACTTGGTGCGTAATTCCATTTTTGAAAATTTGCACATCAAGTTGGTGCGTACATATTTTCTCTGGAGCAATGTCACGCACTCTACATGGAACGAAAGGACAGGATGTATGTCATGTCCTCTCGTCCGTTTTCGGAAACATATCTATTATCTCTGACCAAACATATCAACATATCCCAATATATGCCAATCAGACACAGCACGCTTCTAAGTATTTTATCTCTTATTGCTAAATGCTCCTGTTCTTCCAAAAAACTATTTGATATATTTTCTCTTCCAACTCTGTTCATATGCAATGGCATTTTCGCTAATATCTGCATAGTCAAATTCTGTTTTTATAGCGCCGTCAGAACATACAATCATGGTCAAAACAGACCATTTGCTTTTATCATCAAGTTTTGTTCTTTCTACTTCTAAAGTTTTATCAATGCTCATAAATAGCTTTATTAACTGCGTCTTATTTGCTCCATTCTGACTAAAGCAATCTGTATATGTACCTTTAGAATCGCTTGTGTAATACTTCATGGTATAGCTGCCCGCAGTATATCCGACATATAAAACTAGTTTCTTCCAATCTTTAGGAAGAACCGGTAAAAGTTTATCAAATACTTTTTGAAAAATTTCGTTATCCATATTTATTCCTCCTGACCATTAGGAAATACCCTAACGCTTTCTTCACCATCAATAGAATATGTAACTACAATAGCCACAGGCCTTTTTGAATCACCTTCATAAATTGGCTCAACCTTGACATTGACCTCTTTTCCGTCCTTTACTTCCTTCGCCAATTCATTTTCGAATTTTTTAAAATCATTTCTATTGACATTCGCATCCTGTGGAATCATGTTTTCCAATCTATTTGAACCATCAAACTGATCGCCTATCAGATGACCTCGATCATCGCCTTCCTTCTGATCACTTTTTCCAATATCATCAATAGAGTCTTTAATCGGAAGACGTCCCTCTCTATCCTTCATGTGTAATGTGCCTTCCGCTGATACAATTCGCCCCTGATCATCAGTTGTATATTTGTATCCGTTAATTTCATATTTAGAATTAGGAGCAAGATCATTTTCCACACGATAAAGTTTGCCGTTATTATCATAATAATAAGTTTTTCCATCAACTAATTCCTGATGTGGATTTTCCTGTTCCTTGGTTTCATCATTAATTTCATCACTAAATAAATCGTTCAAATATTGCCGTGATGCTTCTGGATTACTTTCGTTTTCAGGCCTTATCTCTTTATAGTTCTCTGCTTCAGGCTTCTGAGTCTCATTAATATCTTTGTTTTCAGATACTTCTCCCACTAATAAACACCTCCTGCCTTGTATAATTCAGTAAACCTACAAAGAATATCATTGTATGATGCATCTCTTACAGATTGTTCATAAATAAGCAATGCCATCACAAGGTCAATTTGGCGTTTAGAATAATTATTAAGCGATGGCGTTAATTTTTCTGCCACAGTGTGAACCCATTCCACAATATCACCGCATTTCTTTGATTTATCAATGGCACTTTCGGCATCAAAGAAATCGAAAATCAGGCATCTTAGAGCTTCTACTGCAGTATCTTTACCTGCAAACACATAATCAATGAAATCACACTTAACTGATGTATTCAGGTTAGATTTTAATACATCCGCCTTTAGTTTCTGTATATCTACTCGATCACCCTTACGATATATTTCTTTCTGCATTATACAATCAATCAGAGATTTTCCAACGATGTCGCTATTTACGCTTTTCGAATAAGAATTCCTAATTGGAAAATCATAAAAGTGCTCGCTATCACTCGCATACTTATCAATTTTACAAAGAACAGGCTCTAACCAATCACTTTGTGAAATAGCCGCAACTCCCTTTTCCAGCTTTGCCAATTCAATAATCTGATTATCAGTCAATCCAGAAGCCTTTCCGACTAATTCACGATCTGAGAAATCTGGAAGTCTTAGAATAATCTTTGTATTGGTGTTTCGTATCACAGACATATCCATTAATCCTGGTGACTGATCTGCAATTACAAAGCCTTCTCCATAGGTTCGCATCTCAGCAATGGCATTTGCAAGCATCTCTACTGACTTTCCAAGCATATTTGAGCCTTCACTTGATTGTTCAGCAGAAGTTCTTTTTAGAAGGTTATGTGCTTCTTCGAGTACAGTAACATGCTTTAATTCATCATTCAGATTTTTCCCTTTTGCTCTCTGTTCCATACGATGTTCTTGCAGTTTCAGCACAATCAGACCCATTATTAATGACTTAGTTTCGGAAGAACCTACCCGACTAAGATCAACTATAACATTTCGGTCAAACAATTCTTCGTCCGAAATATCGTCAGTAATAAAAATTAACCCATTAATACCATTAGTTAGCGATTTCAACCTTGTAACAAGAGATCCTGTATAATCCCCCTTGTTATCATCTGAATAGTCACTTTCGTCCAAAACGATTTTGATTTGTTTTACTACATCTACGAATGTCGGAAAAAGATTTTCATCATACTTATTTGTCGATTTCTCCAAATTCCATCCTGCACTTATATAGGCACGCTCAACTGAATCTTTTAGTATTGCTGGCATTGCTGCATACATCGGCCAACATACATTAAAAATTTCGATAAGACGGTCAAGATGTTCAAGTATATGGGTATTCTTTGGAAATCTAAACGGATTAATCCGAAGCATCTGAATGTTTTTCATATTTGGATTAGTTCCGTATGTTACCACATTCTTTTTCTTGCCAATAACATCCTTATATTCACCCTTCGCAGGCTCTACAACAAGAAAGCTAACACGCTCATCACCAAGTCGTTCCAGTAATCTGTAAATAGTATTTGACTTTCCTGATCCTGTAGATCCCGTAATAAATGTGTGCTTTGTAAGTTCTTCCTTGGACAGAGCAATCCTCTGTTCTGGAATTTTCTTACGCATATGATATCCACAACCAAAGTCAAGGTCTAAAGTCTCTTCCAATAATGAATGTGGCTCTCTTCCAAACGGAACTACATCAAGTACAGGAAGACCACTTACAGATTTTCTAGGAAAATTCAATGCCTTTGCAAGTTCCTTTCCAGATAATGGAGTTGTCGGTGTTACAAGTGTTGGGTACATCAGCCATTCGTCCTCTAATGAAGTTTTTAATCCAAATACTGGATGTTGTAACTTCTGAACACTGCTTAAGATTGTTCTAGCGGCATCTACATCAATATCTCCATCCCAAAAATTAACTGCGGCCTTTGTTAAATATGATTCCTCGCCTTGTGTAAGTGCCAAATACATGTGTGCTACATTATTTGCTATCACAGGACTATCAGAAATAATATATGAAGCAAATTCCCACATTCCAAGAGCCGAACTTTCTTCAATTCTCTTCAACTGTGATTCCAGAATCTCAAGAGTGTGCTTTACGCCATAATTAGTATAATTCTGAGATATGCTCTCATTTTTCCCAACATTGGCTGTCACACTTGATGATCTTGAAAAGGAAACCCCAAAATTAGCAGCGGCATTATATCCAGTATTTACTCCAGATGACTCGCTTTGACCCAAGGTATCTGTATTTGACCTGTTCCACGTATGATGATAATCACCGCCAATAAGCTTTCCTCCAACATGTCCACCAGCGGTATCACTACTTCCTTTTGAAACCGCAGTAGCTATGCTTGTACCAGTTGATGTATTTACTGTAGAATGCACACCCGCACTAACACCAAGGTTCACTCCAAAATTAGCAGAGGATCCTACCCCAGTGGTATCTGTATATGTATATCCAGTCTGCCAACTTGCATATGGTGCTAGTGCTGTATATAATTCATATAATCTATTTTTACTTTCAAGCTGATCCTTTACCGGCTTTGCAAGCAAAACAATTGTATACTCCTGCGATTCATCTTCTGGAACAATTCCATCAAGAAGCTTTTCCATGCTTTGACTTATAAAATCTTCTGATTTTTCTGATGCCACATTAGAAACCACTGCAATAGACTTCACTCTTCTGTCAGTATCTTCACCATTTATTGAACATAAGCAATCTGGAATACCAACCCCAAAGTCACGGTGTTTTGAATTTAATCCCTGAATATCTGCCCCTGGAAAATTGCCTTTAATTGCACCAATAACACGTGAATAGTATTTATCTACTATAGCCGGATCCGACTGTCTTTCATCCGTATTTACTACACCTAGCGTCACTTTACACTGATTCACACTTCTATGATAAATAAGCGCAATATTACAGACTTCTTCGCTCAGAACATGATATACATTCACCAATTTATCAAGGCTTTGTTCCTCTGCGTCCGTGACCCATTTTGTAATATCAAAAAAACGTATACGGTTATCCTCATCAAAGTTTGATAACACCAAATCGACAGGTGAATAAATAGTTCCCAGTTGATCAAGATATGCCTGATAAACCTCTATTCCTATTGCACCCATATTTTTCTGAATGAGTGCTTGAGTCTCTTCGCCATTCATATTAGGCTTTTCGCTTAAAAAAGCCTCTCTTTTTGCTTCCACTTCCTGCAATTGTTTTGGACTTAATGCAGAAAGTGTCGCTATTCCATCACCAGCCTTTTGAACTGCTCCAACAGCTTTTCGTGCTAGAAACTGCTTAGTGTTTGCCAACACTCCCATAACTCACCTCCAAAATTAATTAGTATTTTTCCTTCTATTTTTACAAAGCAAAACAAAAATGGCTACCATTACTGCTGTAACTGCTCCAATTAGAAATAGATTTTCCACATTCCAATATTTATTCATACAAAGCCTCCTAGTTTGCACCGCACCCTTTAAGAATAACAACAACCACTACTATCACAACAATACAAATAGCAATAAAAATATTTTTCACATTAAAATGTTTATTCATAATAACCTCTTTCTATCTATTTAATTAACATTTTAGATCTTCCATTCATATTTTTTAAACGCCTCTCGAATTTCTTCTACGAGAATATCCACTTTTGTTTTCATAGAATCAATCTTCCCTTTACGAAGACGCTCCCAATACACCTCAATTGCCTCTAGGAAAGTATATCCATACAGGACAATCATCCTAGCGACTCTCATATTTTTAGGCAATTTTGAAAAATCATCGTTATGGTTTCCCTTTGCATTAGAATGATATAATTTCTCAACATTTTCATTAAATTTTTTGCTAACCGGGCTTAATAAGCCTTGGAACGCATTTTCTGGGCTAAGACCTCCTAATTCCTTCATAATTATGTCTAAACCATCCTCCGGAATTTCCGTATTGTATATTTTTGAAATATCACGAAACAAATCTTTTATGTGTGAATCTGCTGTTAAGATATTAATCAACGGAACATTATCCCAGTTAATAATCCTGGTCCTGCTCCAATAATTATCGCGCACACGGTCTACATAAGTCCACACTAGCTTCTCACATTCACTGTGTTTCAATGATTCGCTGACCTTTTGGGCTGCAATAAACCCACTCTGTACATACTCTGGTAACTGCTTCATAGTAATATCCACAAGATCTTTAAGACCTTTTACAGGCACAATCTTTATATTATCATCGACTTCGAATTCATATTCTTGAGCGAGAACACGGATAATAGAAATATTAGTCAATCCCATTTCTTGATTTATCTTATTTATTATATCCTCGAATTCTGTTATTTTCTTTTGAGCCCCATAGCACTGAGTCAATACAATAGTAAATGGTACACCAATTGAATATAATTCCTTAATAAAATCAAGTTCTGCTCCTTCATATCTATTACTTCCAGAGTTTATGCAATACCAAATTGCATGAATTTGATCAAGCTCGTCTTTTGATTCAGATTTTGATGCAATAGTTCGTTTAATTTCATTAATAGACTGTCTTGTTTTTTCTGAATCTAATTCTAAACCAACAGTATCCCATATACGGATAGGAATACTTTCATGTTTATATTCTTCTATATGTTCTGTGACAGGTCTTCCGGTACCTGTTGTTGCTAAATCCTCTCCAAAAATAGCATTTAACAAAGTACTCTTACCGGTTCCTGTTTTTCCGGCAACCATAATATTAGCTGTTTTTAAATCCGAATTTCGAACGTCTGAACTTGCATTATTTTCTTCCATGTAAATATCCTCCTAGCCATTAGTCTTCTTTAGTTGTGATTTCATACGCTCTTTCATCAATCTTTTATTTTTTAACTCTACCTCTGAAGAACTCTTAATAACACTAATCATTGCTTTGAGATAGTTGTCCCCTACAGTTACAATATATGACTCCGCCGCGAATTTACTCAGCAGGGGAACAGTCATTAGTGGTGTAGCAAATATTCCAAGTACTACATCTGTAAAAACTTCATCGGTAAAACTTTTGTCCTTTGATAAGCCACCAATTTCATTTAAATCGGCGATCATCTTAATACACTTTCCATGAACAAAAGGAATACATCCACCTGGTACCCATCCTATTTTTCCTGCTTGCTCCGAATAATCAGATATACACCAATTCCCCCTTGACTCCACTTTTTTAATTTGCTCATCTGACTGAACAGACAATTCATCAATAATTGATTCAATTACATTTATTCGATACTGGTAATAATCCTTTATGCTCAACTGTACTAACTCATCCAATCCAAAAGATTTAATTGTTATTTCATCATCAAAAAGATAGTCTGATGCCATAATTCTTCTAATCGGAACATTGGGCATTTTCCTATGTATTTCTTCAGCTAACATTCCACTTTTTTTTGAAATACATTGTGTTAGTACAATAATAAAAGGTATCTCGTATTCTATGGACAATTGTTTTATTAAATCAGCCTCAAAAGATTCAAATCTATTTGATCGTTCATTTATACAAAACCAAACAATATTCACATCTTCCTCATTCGAATTTTTCTTTGCCTCTTCGATATGCTTCTTTATTTTCTGCAATGTCTCACGGGTAATATTTCTGTCTATTTCAAGTCCAACAGTATCATATAAGGATATAGTACAATTAACTTTTGAATACTTACCATATTCGTTGTTTTTTTTAGTATCCACTAATCGTTTACATTCATAAACTTTGTTTTCTCTAGTAATAGCAGCCCCGTCGCCCGTTTTAGCTTTTTCTTCGCCTAAAACCGAATTGATAATAGTACTCTTACCAACTCCGGTTTTACCCATTATGACAATTCTTATTTTTTTCATTATCTCCCCTCAAAAATATATTCAGCTAATTTATCCAGACCAAAAGGCATAAGTACTATAGGTTCTTTTGTACTTTTATCCTCCATATCCAATGTAAATTCTTTAGCCAATACAGGAATTACCTTTATTTGCTGAGTCATTTTCTCAATTTCATCCACAAAAGTGCCTAACCCCTTTTTGTTTACTGTATGCGTAAGAACTACCATTCCTGCAAGTTCTGGAAATGAAGCGATCAAATTCATTATAAACTGACTTTCCACTTCTTCTATTCTTCTATTCGATGAATGAATACAATACACAATCATTGCCGATGTGTTTTCAACAACCTTACAGATATTAGAATATGCTCTTTCTACATTCCCGCGTCCAAAATCAATACCTTTAATCTCATACCACTCTGTATTATTCGCATCCCTATAAAGGATATAATTTTCGAATTCCTCGACCGTAAAATTCGTATCGTTAAGACGCTCGATTTCCTCAATTAATGTTGTTTTTCCCACGCCAACCTTACCGGTCACGATAACCTTTGTACTGCCTATATGACATTGTATATTACGTTTCGGCAAATTGCGTTCTATTGCACTTTTTAAAGCAATATAACTCTCTTCGTCTCCTTCAAATGAAATATCAATCCCCTTATTTTTACGATTATAAATTTCATCTAGTTTAACAACTATTTCATCTGCACGTTCTTCTATTCTTGTGTCCGTATAATAACTTCTTGATAAGGGAGAACTACTAGAAAAAATATGCCACTCATTAGCCTCGTTCTTATAATAGTATGAAATATGTTTTGCTACAGGATTGCAGACAACTCTTAGTTTATTATATTTCATAACAGATCCTCCATTCTATTCAACAATTCTGATTAAATCTCCTTGGCTTTTAAGCCACATTTCAATACCTTTTCCAAACACCTCTGCTGACACTGTATAAATACCATCCTCTTCAGACAATACCTGTGCTGTTGGTAAACGATCTAATACTGCATCTATATCAGTACCAAAATACTCAAACTTAACCTTTTGCAGCTTACCACCATACATAAACTGTATTCGCTTACGGAATTCACCTTCTTCAAATCTGTTACTGTATGGAATGTGGAACTTTTCATCCAAGATATGCAGATTCTTGATACGATCAATGCGATATATGGTGGGGAAGGAGTCATTAATAACATAAAAGTCCTTCCGTATTTCTTCATCATCGATAAATGCAGTAAGATAAAAGTAGTACTCTGAAAACATAATTGCTACAGGTTTCAGTTTTCTTTTTACCACTGCTCTATCCTTCATCCGAGTATAATCCACTTCAATATAATTGCATCCTCGGATTGCCTGTCCGATATCCCACATTGTATCAATGAATTTTGTCTTATGCCGTGGTTCTACATAATGGAACGCCTCATTGCTAATCAAGTCACTTACAAACTGCTGATTAGCTTTTGGTACACAACAAGAAATCAGTTTGTCTAACATTCCCGTCATTTCTTTTTTTGTAAAAGCACGGCTATCCAATAAGATTTTACATAATGCCAAAATCTCACTGTTGGAGAATTTCATCTTGTAGATTTGCTCCAGGCGATAGCCCTTTCCAACACGGTCATATATAACAGAATTGATGCATCCCACTCTTTCACCATCGGCTTCAAGGTAATTACGGATATCATCAATATCCCTCTGAATGCTACGCTCGTTTACACCATAATTCACAGCTTCTTCTGCCTTGTTGACAAGATACCCATTCATGAGTTTAGTGTAAATACCTAGCACTCTTTCAATCTTAACACTTTTAATGTTTTCCATAAACATCTCCGTTCTATAAAACCATTATATACTTTCAGTATGACAGAATGCGTCTATCTCATTTAATGTCTGATTTCTTTTTCCAATTTTTATATTCGCCTGTAGTTACTCGACCATCTTCTGGTCGCTCTGCATGCTGCGGAATCGCTCAGGCTCTGCCAAATTGAACTGCACCATCTATCTTTTCTTGTGCGCACAATGACCTTACCCATCTTTCTGATAGGATCCATTTTTCTGCAGCTTCTTTGATTGAGTTATATTTGTTAATCATTTTCCACCGCCTAAACTAAAAAGCACTGTCATATCCGGCAATGCAATCAACGTGTAATTGGCTACCATTATACAGGTCCTATAGTTTTGCTAACTGTCTTTCGTCAGCTTTGCGTAATATAAAATATTATATTCCTTTATCGGCTGAACGTCAATATATGTAGTGTATTTTGTAGCCGTTTAAATATATAAAGACATTTTATGTTATACAAAATGTACAATCCATATAGTTGTTATCTCACTATAGCCAAACTGATGCCAGCCTTATATTCCACCATGAACCTATCTACGTACACCGTGACCTTTTCTATCATTTTTCTGACCAGGGCTTCATCATAATCCTCAATGTCGTCATCTACAATAAAGATATATTTGTATTTTTCCCAACCTTGTTCTACACAGTAACCCCATCATTATTCATAGATTAGATATATATTGACATTATTCGCACCTAAAACTATAATGAATATTAATGTACAATCAATATTGCAACCATGTCCAAACATATATTTGTCAAGGCGTAGAACCTAATCCAGGTGCTTTGTTCTCAAAATCGCATTTTAGGTGCAACTAGAATTGGCTATGTCTGGGCTATCCCAAAAAAAGCAACAAAACCTGCAGATACCCGAATAAAAAGTAAGAAATATATTAAGAAATTATATTTGAATTAACTCTTTGACAATAATTTCAGGAGGACAACATATGAGTACTTATGTAGAATTACCAATTGAACAGATTCATCTTGACAAAAACAATCCGCGAATTGCCACTTATCTTTCTCTTCACAACCCTGATGATATTACCAGTGATGTAATGGCATTACTTCTTGGCGCTACTTCTACAACATGTGAAGCACTTCGTGAATCAATAAAGGAGAATGGCGGAATTATCCATCCAATTGTTGTAAACAAAGATTCAAATGGTCAATATGTAGTGATCGAAGGGAATACTCGTCTGCAAATATATAAAGATTTTTTGAAGACGGGGGTATCAGGTGACTGGTCTACTATTCGAGCAATTATTTATGATAACCTTGAGGAGAATGATATACACTCAATTAGGCTTCAAGCACATCTAGTAGGACCGCGCGAATGGGACTCATATGCAAAGGCAAAATACCTAGATTATCTTAATAATACAATGGGAATGCCAATGGCGATAATTATAGCTTATTGTGGCGGTAGTTCCAAAGCTTATGAAATTCGCAACATGATTGCCGCATTTAATGACATGGAAACATATTATCGCCCTCTATGTGATGATGAGTCCGCATTTGATGTTAGGAAGTTTCAAGGTTTTGTGGAACTTCAAAAGAAAAATATTATTGATAGTCTCACAATTCATGGATATAACAAATCAGATTTTGCAAGATGGATAATAGATGAAAGAATTAGTGTTTTGGCAGATGTGCGACGGCTCCCTGATATCTTACATAGTAAAAAGGCTACTCAAGTATTTCTTAAAGAGAACAGTACAGAAGCAAAAAAAATTCTTGCAGTCGAAGAAATTACATCAGATAAGTTAAAAGATGTTCCGTATGAACTTCTTGCAAAGGAACTGTCTAAACGAGTATTGGATATGACCATTCAAGAAATTCATTATTTACGCGATGATGTTGACTATACCAATAAACTCAATAGCCTGCAAGAAGTATATGATACTATTGAGGAATTTGTTCTGAAAGAGATTCAGGAGAGTTAATATGAGCGAATCTATTCAACATAGACAATTAGTTGAGTTTCTTTTTGTACAAGCATTGATGCTTATTGATGCTGATACAAAAGACTTTATTTGCCTTGATTCGCTAGTATCATCCACCATGCCCCCACAAACCGACGAAGGATTTCGCCCGGATTTATTCTATTGCTATCAAAAAAAATTGATTATTGGAGAAGCCAAAACAAGTAAAGACTTTGATACAGCTCATAGTCGTCAACAATATGAGTCCTATATTAAAAAATGCTCTTTATTTCAAGGACAAGCTTATTTTTTAATAGCTGTGCCGTGGATGGAGACAGCAGCAACATTCAACATAATTCAAAGGATACGGAAGGAATATCCCGGAAACTACATCGTTAAGATACATGAAGGGATAGGTGGGTTTTTATGAAAAAAATCCTCTTAAAAAAAGAGCCTAATCTTACGGCTAAATACGATGCATTTCCATATCAAAAAGAAGCATTTATGGCTATTAAGGATTTGGATTATGCCGCTGTTTTCCATGAACAAGGTTTAGGAAAAACAAAAATAGCTATTGATTTACTACTATATTGGTTGGATAAAACATCCATAGATACGGTGCTAATAGTATCAAAAAAACAACTAATCCGAAATTGGGAAAACGAGTTTAAAAACCATACCAATATCCACCCCTCTATATTAACTACTAATAAAGCAAGTAATTACCACGTGTTTTCTGGTCCAGCAAGAGTTGTCATCACTAATTTTGAAACTTTAAGTGTAGAAAAAGAAAGATTTGCATTGTATTTGAACACAAGAAATGTTGCCATTATTATTGATGAGTCTGCAAAAATAAAAAATCCGGAATCGAAACTAACTCAAACTTATTTTGAGTTGGCTCCATTGTTTCAAAAAAAGGTTATTATGACTGGAACGCCTGTTGCAAATAGACCCTATGATATTTGGGCACAAATTTATTTTCTTGATCAGGGAGCAAGCCTAGGGGTTGATTTTAGTGAGTTTAAGCGAAAGACTGATCTGTCAAATGAATTATCATCTAATCAGGAATTACAAGAAAACTTTGAGAATTCTGTCTCAAAGATTTTTGATAAAATTAAATCCTTTTCTGTTCGTGAAACTAAAAATAGTGGTATAGTAGCCCTTCCCGAAAAAGTTTATATACAGGAAGATGCATATTTCACTGAAGAACAAAAGGTCTTATATGATGATATTAGAGAAACATTGAAAGCTAACGTGATAAAAGAAGGACAAATGACTATTGACGATTCCTCTTCAACAGTAAAACGATTATTACGACTTGTACAAGTGGCATCTAATCCTCGTTTGGTAGATGAATCCTATAAAGGTGCTGTCGCAAAAGAAATAGTCTTAGATATACTCTTAAGTAAAATACTCGGTGCAGGTGAAAAGTGTATTGTGTGGACATGCTTTATTGAGAATGTAAATTATCTCAAAAAAAAATATGAACACTACGGAAGTATCAAAATTCATGGTGGCATGAAAATGGAAGATCGTAATAGATCAGTAGAGCGATTTCGTATGGAAGAGTATAAGGTTCTGATTGCAACACCAGCGTCAGCAAAAGAAGGACTTACCCTTACAATGGCCAACCATGTTATATTTTATGATCGAGGCTTTAGTTTAGATGATTATCTACAAGCACAAGATCGAATTCATCGGATTTCGCAAACAAAAACATGTTATATACACAACATCATTATGCAAGATAGTATTGATGAATGGGTTGATGTATTGCTTAATGCAAAGCAACAGGCAGCATTTCTTGCCCAAGGTGATGTTTCTTTAAGGGAATATCGTTCAACAATAGATTATAGCTTTGGTGACATAGTAAAAAAAATCCTGTTTGCAAATGAGGAGGACCTAATGTATGAGTAATATAACTATTGGAAAAAAAGAGTATGAAGTAAGTGAACAGGAATTAAACCAGAGCGAGCTCTTATTTTATGAGGAAAATCCGAGAGTTTATTCTGTTCTTAATGGGGATGGTACGAATCCTACCCAAGAAGAGATAGAAGAAAAAATGAAGACAATGGAGCATGTCAAACAGCTTCGTTTTTCTGTTGAGCAAAACGGCGGTTTAATTGACCCACTAATTGTGGTGAAAAAAAACAATGAATATATAGTGCTTGAAGGCAATAGCCGCCTTGCTGCTTATAGAATTCTTGCTTCAAAAGACCCATTAAAATGGCAGAAAGTAAAATGCCAAATTCTTCCTCAAGCGATATCCGATAGTGACATTTTTACACTACTTGGGCAATATCATCTAGTCGGTAGGAAAGACTGGAGTATATTTGAGCAGGCGGCATATCTTTACAGGCACAAGAAATCATCTGGGTTAGAAAACGATATTTTAGCCAAAAATGTAGGTCTTACACCAGGGAAAGTAAACTCTTTGATCGAGGTTTACACGTTTATGCTTGATAATAATGAATTACGTCCTGACCGATGGAGTTATTATGAGGAGTATCTCAAAAATCGTGGCATAAAAAAATATCGCGAAACCAACCCACAAATTGATAACACCTTTATCACGCAAGTAAAATCTGGCAAAATCAAGCAAGCCATGGATGTTCGAGTTGTCCTTGGTGAAATCGCAAAATCAACATCAAAGCCAGCCAAAAAAATAATGCAGGACATTATTGAAGGAAAAATCACAATATATGATGGCCATGATGATTTAAGAGCAACTGGAAAAATTAGCAATGCATATCAGAAAATCAATAAATTCAGAGAGCTGATTTACGATGCTGACTTTCAGAAATCCATAAAACTTGAAGCAACTTCTAGTAATAATATTGAGTTTGAACTAAAAAAGATTAAGAAAGCTGTAGAGGAATTGCTTAAAGATTTCAAAACATAAAGAAGGGGCTTTTTAATGAAAAACATTCTGCTGATTGAACCAAACTACAAAAACAAATATCCTCCTTTAGGACTTATGAAAATCTCTTATTTTCATAAAAATATTTTAGGACATAATGTCCGTTTTACTAAAGGTGTTCTACCAAATGTTCTTGCTAATACAAAATGGGATCACGTCTATGTTACATCCTTGTTTACATTCGAGTGGGCACAGACTATTAAAGCAATAGAGTATGCTAAAACATTGGTAGATAATATAAATCAAATTACAGTGGGTGGTATTGCTGCAACGTTGCTTCCAGATCAAATATATCAGGAAACAGGCATCCACCCTGTATGCGGATTACTTAATGAACCAGGGAAGCTTGACTTACCCGGAGATGAATGCATTGATCAGATGACACCTGATTATTCAATTCTTGATGATATTGATTATACCTACGCTTATCATAATGCGTATTTTTTAAGCGCAACCAAAGGGTGTGGGATGCGTTGCGGCTTTTGCGCTGTTCAGACTTTAGAACCCACGTACGTCTCATATTTAGATATCAAGGGAAAAATAACCGAAATAGATAGAAATTTCGGTCCCAAACGTGATCTTCTTTTAATGGATAATAACGTTCTTAGGTCATCTCGTTTCAATGAAATTATTGATGATGTAATTGCTGCTGGCTTTGGTAAGGGTGCTACATATATAAATCCCAAAACCGGTAAGCAAGTTCGCAGATACGTTGACTTCAATCAAGGTCTGGATGCGAATTTCCTGACAGAAGCAAAAGCTCAACGCCTAGGCGAAATAGCCTTAAAACCTGCACGAATTGCTTTTGACCATATTGAAGATCGTGAAATGTATGAACGAGCATTCCGGCTATGTGCAAAGTATGGAATAACTGAACTATCAAATTATGTTCTTTATAATAGCGAGGATTTTGGAGGAAAAGGTACACAATATAGAGCGGATACACCAGAAGACTTATATGACCGTATGCGCTTTACTCTTGATCTAAAAGAAGAAATAAATAAATATATGCCATCTGCTAAGAAAATAGCAGCATTTTCTTTTCCAATGAGGTATATTCCACTTTCTGCACATGAAAGAGGATATGTAGGTTCAAATTGGAATCCAAAGTATTTACGTGCAGTTCAATGCATGTTGATTCCAACTCAAGGTAAAGGTGTTGGAAGCCGTTCTTTTTTTGAGGCAGATTTTGGCAAAAACTCCGCAGAGTTTGTACGAAATCTATGCATGCCAGACAAGCTTATTGCTGCAAGAGGGGAATTCTCTGTTGGAGGTAGAGGGCATATTGGTGAGACACCTGAAGAGACAATGGCCAGGAAGGATAAATGGGATTCAAATCAACGCAAAATCAAAGAGTGGAATAGACTATATAATTTGTTGGGAGAAGAAAAAGAAAGTTTCCAACAAGTTATTCGCGATAACGAATTCTTGCCTGAAAAGTGTATAGGAATTGTATCAGACTTGCAAAAAAAACTATATCTTCACTATCTTTCGGGCATGCGGCTTATGTCCTTGCTTGGAATAGTAAGCCTACATTCTCCAACATATCAAATGTTGCACAGCTATCTAACAAATGAATTCATGGACATGTACAAAGACCTCTTAAGTATTGTTGTTACAGCAGATAAGCAGCAATCGTTTGTATTTAAAAACTTTATTAGTTTTTTTGGAACAAAGGGTTTAAGTGATATTCTTCGAAGCTTGAATAAGTGCGATTATAATGCAGATAAATTACTCGCTAAATGGGATAAAATCAGTACTCAAATAGGCATTTATGATGTGGACTTTGAGTTAATAAGGATTTATTGTCGATATATTGAGTTAAATATATTAACTAAACATGATCATCTCAAAGCTAAAAAAGCTATATTAGGAATGGATATGCCAACTCTAGCTATTATCCTATATGAGTCTTTAGAAAAATTCAGAGATGCTATTCAAGAGATAGCAAAAAATGAAATGGGGGAAGATCTATTGAAAAAAGCAATGGAAGTGATTCTAAGCAATATTCAAATAAAACTTATAAGTTTCTTGGGAGGTCATGCCAATGAATGAAGTAATCATCGGGAAATATACATTAGAGTCATTAACCTCTGGCATGTATTCTGATCCATACATAATCTTCCGAGAATATATACAAAACGCTGTTGATTCTATAGACGAAGCACTTGCAGCAGGCACTCTAAAAAAAGGTGAAGACAAAATACTTGTTGAGTTACATCCACTTAACCACAAAATTAGTATTACTGATAATGGGAGCGGTATTAATGCTACTACCGCGATCAACACACTTATTAGTATAGGTAATTCAAATAAAGATATTAACAAATCAAGAGGGTTTCGTGGTATTGGGAGACTTGCGGGTCTAAGTTATTGTGATACATTGGTGTTTGAAACAACTGCTGCTGGAGAACCTACAGGAACTCGAATTTCAATAAATTCCAAGCGGTTGTTAGAGTTAATATCATCAACAAACAATACTAGTATGACTGTATCCGATGTATTAATTGATGTTTGTTCATTTGACACTTATTCAGAACAGGTGGCATCTCACTATTTTCGAGTTACTCTTTTAGATGTAGATGACACAACAGATCTCCTAAATACAACAGAAGTTTATGATTACATCGCTCAAACATGTCCTGTTCCATTTGATTCTGACTCTTTTTTATGGGGAACAGAAATACATCGAAGACTTACTTCATATCAGCAGTTCTTACCTGAATATAGAGTTTTTTTGTGCCATGGTGCAGATAAAAAAGAAGTATTAAAGCTTTATAGCGATAAATTTTGCATAGACAAGACAAAAAACGATTTTGATAATATTCATGATGTTGATATCATTGAATTGAATGATTCTGATGGTGGATTAATAGCAATTGGCTGGATTGCAAAAACCAGCTTTCTTGGTACGATTCCAGACAAAAGAATCAAAGGAATTCGATTACGCAAAGGGAATATGCTAATTGGAGACCACCAAACACTAAATACTATTTTTAAGGATGCGAGGTTCAATGGTTGGTCTATCGGCGAAATCTATGTACAAAACCCCAATTTACTTCCAAATGCAAGAAGAGATAACTTTGAAAAAACTCCAACATATTTTATGTTAGTGGAACAACTCATGTCACTTGCAAGTAATATTATGAAAGAAATCCGAGTTGCATCGGTGAACAGGAATTCCGAACTTGCTACAGCGATAAAGAAAGTCCAAGAAACCAAAAAAGCAGTTAATGCGGCAATTACAAACGGGGCAAATTCGGCTACAAGAGGTATTCTTACACAAAAGACTAACCAAGCCAAACAAACCCTACAGAACATGGAAGAAAAGAACAACAGTGATATTTATTTGCGAAAAATTGCTTTTGAGGAATTAGATATTATTATTGGTAGACTTCAGGGCATCACATCTTTTAAGTCTCTTAACACTATTGAGACATTGACAAAGACAGAGAAGAAAATCTTAGAGAAGGTTTTTAACGTAATTATTACCTATGATGGGATTGCATCCTCAGAATTGATTGAAAAGATTCTTCGTGAATTTAGTAAAAATATATAGCTGTGTAAACTTCCTTTTATTATCCGTTTTATGAAAGGAAGTTTATTGCTCTTTTAAAGTGGAAATCAATCTATCAACATTCTGTTTGATTGTATATTACATGCCTTGGAGGAATATATACCAATTATATATATCATAAGATGAGCTAGGAACTTTAAACAAAAGAAGATCTAATGAAAATGAGTATAAAATAAAACGGAAACAGAATCATGTACACAAGTTTCTTGAAGCCTGCATGGATACTGTCTTTTTTATGCTTGGGCATAGAAAAACACCCTGTCTATGGTATAATGTTTTTGAACGAAAATAAACCAGGCGGAGCATTTTTTATAAATCACATTTCTTTTCCTATCTGGCAGGAATACTGGATCTAAACCAGTACAGGACTTCTACGGGTATACCGCCATACTCAAGGCCCACACTTGTGTTGATTTACACTGAAACCTGACCCGGTTTTAATGCTAAAAAGTGACCCACCTGTACAAAAGGGCTTAAGCCCTTACTTATAATACAGCATGGTAGAAATCCACTGTCAAGGCTCGCCTTGGTGAAACGCAGTGTGCCTTGAC
>Ga0153946_1000424_pt1 | contig 18564 bp, 19 predicted proteins | sample TSNJ030MetaG_FD_104751 | JGI IMG/M metagenome (GOLD analysis project Ga0153946, IMG submission 104751) | Attine ant fungus gardens microbial communities from New Jersey, USA - TSNJ030 MetaG | ecosystem: Host-associated > Fungi > Mycelium > Unclassified | place: USA: New Jersey, Wharton State... | reverse complement strand
TGATTCCTCCAACAAAGATATTGAGCGCATACTGAAAGGCGAATATGAGATATCGGCCAACAACACCCTGCCTGCGCCGGAAAATATCTATGTTCGCATAACACTGGAGAGTTATTCTGTGAATTCCCCCATGGACTGGATCCGTGGAGGCGGCATCTTTCGCGCAACTGCTTCCAAAATTGAATTGATGGATACTGTCGCGCTGCGGAACCCTGACGGGAGCGAACGCAGGGTGCTGCGGACGGCGGATTTGACCGAATTCACTGGGATGGATACAATGTGGAGCAGTTACATCCTCCTCTGGTCGCGAGGCGCTGAAAATGAAAGTGGATTGGACACGTTGACACAGGTGGAGGTCGGGCTGGCCGGCCCCCTTTTGGAGATCAAAGGGGAATTGGTGGGGTGGAACCGGAAAGAGGATACCTCCTACATGATTTTTCGCCCGGACGAGGATACGGGTAAGATATTCCCCCAACTGGATGTATCCGGAGAGATGAGCCGGGAAATCCGTCTGCCGGACAAGGATGGGTACTGGTCAGGCTGGCAGATGTCTGAGGAACAGCCAATTCACTGCACAGTTGAATTAGAGGATTTTACAATCCAATGGTCGGAGGGGTCACCACAGATTTATTACGGTGTGATAAAGAGAATTTATACTTTTGATACGTTTTCCACGGTTCCCCTCACCAGCGCGGACAGAACATTGATGCCGGCGGAGGTCCAGGTGGGTGACGAGATTTTGGGACTTAAAGTGGTGAAGCTCAACCGGACACGGTGCACTCGGCATATTCCCGGCTATGCAGCCGGAAATATTACGAATGTTTTGGATGTGGCCTTTGAAGGAGAGCTCACGCTCACCGGCACAATTGATACAATGGAGATGTGCGAGTCTGATGCGAAAGATATCCTCTTGGTTCCGGATGCTGCTTCGATGGCCATGCTCCCGATGCCGGTGGAGAACAGCGAACAGATGAAAATATACCTGATATCGCTGCCAGATGATATCCCGGTATACAGTACCGTTTCAATCACACTGAAAAACTACCACTGCGGACTGGGCTATGGTGTGTTTGGAGAACAGGGGCAGGCGGAGGTCGTTTCAGTCCGGGTATTGCCGGATTCAACCATTTCCGAAAGTTGATTCACTATATTCAGAGCAACACCAAAGGAGTTTTCAAATGAAGGCAATACTGAAATTGGTATCCGTTCAAAGATTTTATTTTGTCCGAAATTTCGGCATTGTTATCCTTGTGTTTGCCCTGCTCGCCGGATGCACGGCCGGTACGGACACCGGCCCCGCAACAGAATCGGAACATCTGGTACAAAACATGGAAGAAACACACCCTTTCCAACTGGAACCACTTGTTTTTACAAGTGATGCGGAAGAGGCTTTCTATAGCTTTGACTGGAAGGACATGTCTTTGGCCGAGGATGTGTTTTTTGAAGTCGTACGCAATTGCTATACGGTTCGGTTTGCTGATCTGGATCTCGATGGAAAGCCCGAGGTCTTGCTCAGCAGCGAGGGGGATTACCTCTACAGCATTATCCCGACCATGATATTTACTGTGAAAGGCAATAAGTTGGAGCCGGTTGCCACTGTGAAACTGGCGCAAGATGATTTCGGAAATGATGTCTATGGCCCTGACAGCTGGCGTGAGGGGTGGAAACAAATCTATCAGGATGCCAACGGCAAACGGGTTATTCTTGAATATATCTCCAAACAGGTTGAGGGCCATACGTATGGGTATTATTTGTATGAGGTTTCTCTGGATGATTACTCTGTCACCCCGGTTATGATTTACCGCGAGCCGGATAGCCACTATGCAAGCTTTGGGGCTGTGAGCAGCTGGTATTATTATGATCGGGAAACAGGTTTCTGTACAAGCGAAAATTTTCGTGAGAATGCATGGGACGACAACGAACTTATTGAACAGGGGATCATTCCCATCTCTGAGGCAGAATATGAACAGCACATGGAGGAATATCTCGCCTCGCTGACTCCAGCCGGGACTCTCCCGGTTTCCGAGGAACTGTCCTATTCCGTTTCTTTGGGTTATTATGAGGATTATGAGCAATATGGCCTTGATATTATCCTCCCTGACGGTGTGGATGAAGAGCAGAAAAACGAACTTATAAACCGGGGGCTTGCCAAAAAAATCTATGAGCAGTATCAGTTATTCCAGACAAAGATACAAGGACAGATAACGCCGCGCTTCGAACAGCCATGGCTGCCACAGGAATACACGGATAAGCTGGAGGCTGCGTTGTGCAATTTCCCCTGGCTTGGCACTGATCAAAAACCGCACCTTCAAATCTATGGTCAATATACAACCGCATTTGAGGTGGTTTTTGGCGATATTGATCTTGACGGTGAAGCCGAGCTCCTGTTGTATATGGATACTACTTACAAAGACCGGGTTATCCCCACCTATGGAGGGTGCGAGGTATTCAGTCTGAAGGATGACACGCTGGTATATCGGGGCGGCTTCCTCCTTTCCGACTATTACGGTGAGGATAAATTTATTCGTGAATATTATAAAGATCCGCAGGGGAGTCCCACGGTTCCGATGGAATTTCTATCCGTACCAACCGGTACAGACATTCAGCCTGATAAATACGGAGAAAATCCCCTGGAAATCCTCTATCAAACGGATCTTAAACTCACTGATCTCCAGTTTACCGTCCTGGCGGCGAGGATCGGCACTTACACCCAATACGATATCGGCCCTTATGCCAGTACCTCTCCCACAGCAAACGGGATTATTCCCAAGCTCCGGGCAACGGACACTTTTGATACTTACCAGCGCTTTTCTGAATATGGATTCACCTCCATCACAGATGATGAATATGCGCAAATTGAGCAGCGTTTCGGATACACCGGCCCCTTTGAAATTGAAATGTCCGATGTGGTGCTGAGATATTCTGCGTTTCAGCCCGGACATTTTTATCAGAACCGCACACGAGACATCGGCAGTCATTGGAACCGCGTTGATTTTCTACCTAAAGCCAGCAACGAGGAATTCGAAGAATATCTAAATGACCGGATTGGCAGACAGATTTACGATGCATGGATTTCTTATCAAAAAGAATAAAATCGGGCGGGCGGAAGGCCCAACGTTATCTCAGAATTCCCAAAGCCTGTGATATCGTGCTCACCGGCAGCACGTCCACATCCTCTCCTTTTGGAATGTGAAGCTGCTTTAGTGAGGATTTTGGCAGAATTAGCTGTGTGAACCCCAAACGAACGCATTCGTTGACCCGGGCCTGGATATTGGTGACCGAACGTATTTCCCCGCCCAGGCCAATTTCCCCAAAGGCCGCCACGGTGTCCGGCACGGGCTTGTCCCGCAAATTGGACACCAGCGCCATGGCCACCGGTAAATCGGCGGCGGGCTCGTCCAAACGCAAGCCGCCGATAATGTTTACATAGGCGTCCAGATTTCCAAAGAAATACCCCCCGCGCTTTTCCAGCACGGCGATGAGCAGCGCCGTGCGGTTAAGATCAAACCCGGTGCTCATCCGGCGCGGCGTGCCGAAGCCGGTTTTGCTCACCAGCGCCTGCACCTCGGCCAAAATGGGGCGGGTGCCCTCCATAACGCAGGCGACGCAGGTGCCCGAAACCCCGTGTGGCCTGCCGGACAGCAGCATCAGCGACGGGTTTTCCACATCCTCGAGTCCCCCCTCCCCCATTTCAAAGACGCCGATTTCGTTGGTGGATCCAAAACGGTTTTTTACCCCGCGCAAAATCCGGTAGGAGCTGTGGCGCTCCCCCTCAAAATAGAGCACCACATCCACAATGTGCTCCAGCACCTTGGGGCCCGCGATGCCGCCGTCCTTGTTGACATGGCCCACAATCAGGATGGGAATGCCCGTGGCCTTGGCGGTGCGGATCAAAAGCCCCGTGCACTCCCGCACCTGGGTTACGCTGCCGCTGGAGGAGGTCAGCGCCGCCAGGTTTACCGTCTGGATGGAGTCCACCATCACCATATCCGGCTTTACATAGTCGATGGCGCCCAGCACCTGGTCCATATCGGTCACCGCCGCCACAAAGAGGTTCTCACTCTCCACCTGCAGCCGGGCGGCCCGCATTTTGATTTGCCGGGGGCTCTCCTCCCCCGCGATATACAGCACCCTCTGGTCCCGGCAGAGGGTTTTGCACATTTGCAGCAGGATGGTGGATTTGCCGATGCCGGGATCCCCCGCCAACAGCACCACCGATCCGTCCACAACTCCGCCGCCCAGCACCCGGTCCAGCTCGCGCAGGCCGGTCCCGCGGCGGATTTCCTCTACACCGTCCAGCGAGGAGAGGTTGACGACCAACCCCTCCACCTGCGCGGGGGCGGTGGGAAGCGTCCGGGAGGACACGGCCTTCTCCGGCTGCTTTACGTATTCGCTCAGGGTGTTCCACGCGCCGCAGTCGGGGCACTTGCCGTACCAGCGGGGCGTCTCAAACCCGCAGTCCGAACAGATATAAGCGGTTTTAACCTTTGCCAAGCTTCGTTCACGTCCTTTCACAAAATGCTGATTACGTCTCCCCCTCCGGTGTCATGGCGCCGGGGATGTCGGGCTTTGGCTGCAAGTAATCCATCACGGAATAGTAAATTGAAAAAGCCATCTGAGACTGGTACTGCGTCTGCGACAGCTTCACCGCCTCCTCGGCGTTGGAGAGAAATCCGCATTCCACCAGAACCGAGGGGCACTTTGCCTGGTACATCAGGTAGAGATTCTTGCCCGCTTTCTTGTACTCGCGGTTGTTTCCCGGTTGGAGCAGCGCCGTGACATTGCTCTGGATGGACGCCGCCAGCTCCTCGCTGAGGGGATTGTTGGGGCTGAAAAAAACCTGGGTCCCCCAGGAGGAGCTGCTGCCGAATTTGTTTTGGTGGATGGACACAAACACCGCGTTGGGGTGGGCTTCCACCAGCGCCAGCCGGTTGTGAAGGTCCGAGGTCTTCATTTTCCTCACGCTCTTAATGCCTTCGTCGTGGATGGAGATGTCCGTTTCCCTCGTCATCACCACCTCGTAGCCGCTCATCCGAAACATGTCCCGCAAAATCAGCGCGATGCTCAGATTGATGTCCTTTTCCACCTCGCCGTTTACGCCCACCGCGCCGCCGTCCACGCCGCCGTGTCCCGCATCCAGGATAATTGTGGGCAGCGTGCCCAAGTCCGCCACCACCGGCACCGTGTTTCCGATGGAATGTATTGAGAGAAGGGCGGAGCCCACCAGCAGCAGGGCCACCATCGCCACCACAAATCTCCGGTACAATCTCATAAAATATCACCTCACAACAGGGTATGCGGGGCGACAGTGCGGATATGCACGGTTATTTCTGCGCAAATGGGGATTGGGGCGGCGTGTGCCACCCCAAACCGCATTCGATATTTGTAGCCGCTGTGGTAAAAAGCGATATTTTTAGCGGGCTTTTTGGGCGACGGCCATTTTCACCTTTTGCTCGATGTTTTCGGCGTTGAGGCCGAAGAGACCCAGCAGCTGTCCGGCGGGGCCGGAGTAGCCGAAGGTATCCTCCACGCCCACGCGGATGACCGGGACGGGGCAGGAAGCGGACACAACGCCGCACACGGCCTCGCCCAGTCCGCCGATAACGCTGTGCTCCTCGGCGGTGACGATGACACCGGTGTCCTGGGCGCATTTCAGCACCAGCTCCTCGTCCAGGGGCTTGATGGTGTGGATGTTCACCACGCGGGCCTTGATGCCCTGGGCCTCCAGGGAGGTGGCCGCTGTCATCGCCTCGGCAACCAGCAGGCCGGTGGCGATGATGGTCACGTCCCGGCCGTCCCGGAGCTGCACGCCCTTGCCAATCTGGAAGCGGTAGCTGTCCGGGTCGTTGATAGCGGGCACCGGCATGCGTCCAAAGCGCAGGTACACAGGGCCCTTATGGGCATAGGCGGCGCGCACGCACTCCTTGGCCTCAACGTCGTCGCAGGGGTTGAGTATCACCATGCCGGGGATGGTGCGCATCAGGGCGATGTCCTCGTTGCACTGGTGGGTGGCGCCGTCTTCCCCCACCGAGATGCCGGCGTGGGTGGCGCCGATTTTTACATTGTTTTTGGGGTATCCCACGGAGTTGCGGATTTGTTCAAAGGCCCTGCCCGCCGCAAACATGGCAAAAGAACTGGCAAAGGGCACATAGCCGCAGGTGGAAAGCCCCGCCGCGACGCCCATCATATTGCTCTCGGCGATGCCGCAGTCAATAAAACGGTCCGGATGGGCCTTTTGAAAGGTGATGGTCTTGGTGGCGCCCGCCAAATCCGCGTCCAGCACCACAACGTTGTCGTGCAGGGTACCCAGCTCCGCCAGCGCCTCGCCGTAGCTGTCCCTGGTCGCTTTCTTCTTTATATCGGCCATTATTTTGCCACCTCCAAATCGGTCAGAATTTTATTTAAATCATGAACGGCAACCTTGTATTGCTCGTCGTTGGGGGCCGCGCCGTGCCAGGCGGCGTTGTCCTCCATAAAGGAGACCCCCTTGCCCTTGTGGGTGCGGGCAACAATAACGGTGGGCTGCCCCTTTGTGGTCTCGGCCTCGGCAAAGGCCGCCTCTATCTGCGCGAAGTCGTGGCCGTCAATCTCTATCACATGGAAGCCGAAGCCCTCGTATTTTTTGTCGATGGGCTCGATGGAACACACCTCGCTAACCTTGCCGTCAATTTGCAGGCCGTTGCTGTCCACTATTACGCACAGGTTGTCCAGCTTGTTGTGGGCCGCAAACATGGCGGCCTCCCACACCTGGCCCTCCTGGTGCTCGCCGTCGCCCATCAGGGCGTACACGCGGTAATCCTTGCCGCCCAGCTTGCCCGCAAGGGCCATGCCGCAGGCGGTGGATATCCCCTGTCCCAGGGAGCCGGTGGACATATCCACACCGGGAATGCCCTTCATGTCCGGATGGCCCTGGAGCATGCTGCCCACCTGCCGGAAGTTATCCAGCTCCTCCACGGGGAAATACCCCCGGTGGGCCAGGGTGGAGTAGTAAGCGGGAGTGCAGTGCCCCTTGCTGAGCACAAATCGATCTCGGCTTTCGTCCTTTGGATTTTTTGGGTCCGCGCGCAGCTTGGCAAAATACAGGTAGGTAAAGATATCCGCCGCGGACAGCGAGCCTCCGGGATGTCCGGATTTTGCGCTGTACACAGCTTTTACCGCCCCCAGGCGCACCTTACACGCCTGAATGGCCAGTTGCCGAAGTTGGGTGTCGTTCATGTTGCATCCTCCTTTTAATTTCGTACTAGGTACTCTATTCTATAAGCCTTGCAAAAACCGCGTGAAGTATTCCGGCAGGGGGCTGGAAAACTCCAGCCATTCCCCGCTGGCAGGGTGAACAAATCCGATGCTCTCGGCGTGCAGGCATTGTCCCCCCAAGCGTTTGATCACCTTTTTGGGGCCGTACACCGCGTCCCCCGCCACGGGGTGGCCCCGGTGCGCCAGGTGTACGCGGATTTGGTGGGTGCGCCCGGTCTCCAGTGTCAGCGCCAGGTGGGTAAAGCCCGGATAGCGCTCCACTACACGGAAGTGGGTGACGGCGCTGCGGCCGTTTTTTTGGGTGACGCACATTTTTTTGCGGTCCACCGGGTGGCGGCCGATGGGTGCGTCGATGCTGCCGCTGTCCTCGCGGACGCGCCCGTACACAACGGCCCGGTACCGCCGGGAAAAGCTGTGGGCGCTGATCTGACTAGACAGGGCTTGGTGGGCGCGGTCGTTTTTCGCCACAATCAGCAAGCCGCTGGTGTCCTTGTCGATGCGGTGCACAATGCCGGGGCGCAGCACGCCCCCAATCCCCGACAGACTGTCGCCGCAGTGGTGCAGCAAAGCGTTGACCAAGGTGCCGTCGGCGTTTCCCGGGGCGGGGTGCACCACCATGCCCCGGGGCTTGTTCACCACCAGCAGATCCCCGTCCTCGTAGACGATATTCAGCGCAATGGCCTGGGGCTCCACCGCCGTTTCCCGGGGCGGCGGGATTTGCACCACCACCCGCTCGTCCCCCCGGAGCCGGTAGCTTTTCGCCACGGGGCTGGAATTTACCAGCACCCTGCCCCCGGCACAGAGCTTTTGCACGGCGCTGCGGGTCAATTCGCCGCCGCAGCTGTCGCATATAAAGGCGTCAATGCGCTTGCCCGCGTCGGGGGAAGCCGCGTCTATCCGTATGGTTTGCAAAGGCTTACGCTTCCTTTTCCTTGGCGTCGGAGGAGACGCCGGCGTCGTCCGAAGCGGCGGACCTCCGGGCGTGTTTTTGGTCGTAGAAAAATATACAAAGCAGCACGGTAAGCGTACCGCAGACCACACACATATCGGCAAAGTTGAACACGGGGAATCCAAAGAGAGAGCTGAAATCCAGATAATCTACCACAAACCCGCGGAACATCCGGTCAATGAGGTTCCCCAGGCCGCCGGATACGCCGACAATAATGCTCCACTGCAACACCCTGCCCTGGAATCTGCCGTTAAAAAACAGCACCAGGATGACCAGGAGCACCAGCGCTGTGAGTATGGAGAGCATTCCGGTGTGGTTTTGCAATATGCCAAAGGCAGCGCCCGGGTTCTCTACATAGGTGAGGGAAAACACGCCCGATACAACGGGGATGCTCCCCGCCGCGGCCAGGGAATCCAGTGCCCACAGCTTCACAAGCTGATCCACAACCACCAAAAGGGCGCCCACTAGAATATATTTCAGTTTTGTCATGTGCAATCCACCTAGGTTTTTATTTTAGAGGTGCTCTTTATACAAACAGAACTGCTAGCGGCGACGCATTGCGCGCACCGCTAGTTTAACACGTACATCTATCAGGCTGTTCTGTTTTGCATTTCCTGCATCTGCTGTTCCAGCTTTTCCATCCGGCGCTCCAGCTCCCATTGTTTTTCATGGGTTAGCTTATAATTATCAAAAAGCACCTCAATTTTTTTTGTGACGTCATGCTCAATTTTCATCTCCAATTTGGAAACGCGCGTCATAATTCTTTCTTCCGATTGTTTAATTGTCGTATCAACTGCCTGGATAACGATCTTGAATTGTTCGTCCATCTGCTGGAACCTTTGGTCTATCTGCTGGAATCTTTGGTCCATCTGCTGGTTCATCTGCTGGAACCTTTGGTCCATCTGCTGGTTCATCTGCTGGAACCTTTGGTCCATCTGCTGAAATCTTTGGTCTGTCTGCTGGTTCATATGCTGAAATTGTTCCATGATTTGCTGATCCGTCATAACAATACTCCCTTCCATATCCGATGGCCAATTCCACAACGGTGTGGCTCAGTCCTTGCGCTGCACGGGGTGGTCCTCGCCAAAGAAGTTTTTCAGGTCGCTGCCGTAGCGCGGGTTTTTCTTGCGGCGGTCGGCCTCCACAACCTCTTCGTATTCATACAGGAACCCGGATTCGGCGCCGGTGGAGGGCACCGGTTCAAAGGTCTCGGTGGGCGATTCCACCTCCCGCAGCTCCATCACCGGCTCGTTGGCGCCGGAAACGGGATGGGGCGGAGTCTCCTCGGCATAGGGGATGGTTTGGATGATCTCGATATGCTGCTTGTACATGGAGAGGATGGTGGTCTTGAACTTTGCCACCTCTGCCTGCATCTGTGTCAGCGCCTTGGATTCCTTTTTCATGTTGATGCGGGTTTCCGCCAACATCTCGTCCGACTTGCGCCGGGCCTCCTCCAAAATGCTCTCCGCCTTTTTCCTGGAATCGCGCACCACGCTGTCGCCCAGCTTTTGCGCGCCGATGAGGGCCGCCCGCAAACTCTCCTCGTCCTCGCGGTACTCCTCCACCTTTTCGGCCAAGATTTCCATTTTCCGCAGCAATTCGTTTTTTTCTTCCTCCATGCCGTCCACAAAATCGGCCACCTGGATCAAAAAGGCGTGTACGTCGTCGCGGTTGTAGCCGCTCATAGCCTTGTCAAAGTGTTTATTTTGAATTTCATAAGGAGTCATTTACACAGTCCCCCTTTCGGTATATTTACGGTAATGGATAGGCAATCTGCCTTTTTTTGTGGGTGCGCCAATTGTGTCCACCACGAATTTACCGTATCCGCGCACCGAAATTTCGTCCCCCTCCCGGCAAAGCGCGGAGCTGCTTTTCGCGGTTGTGTTCCGGTGACGCACCAGCTCCCTTTGGATAAGCTTCGCGCTTTTCTCCCGGGAAAGCCCCGTCAGCACCGACACCAGGCTGTCCAGCCGGGGGGATTGCACCGTTCCCCTGTGCTCCTCAAAATTCTGTCGTACATGAAAATCGCCGGGGAGCCCGGGGCATATCCGCACACCAGTGCTTCCAACCTTTGTAAGCTCGCCCCTCATCAGCGCTCCGGCGGGGCGGGTTACAGCCAGCACGCAGCGTCCGGGGCCGGGGTAAATGTCGCCCACGCTCTCCCTTGTGATGCCCAGCGCCATCAGGGCGCCTAAAAAATCTCGGTGGCCCGGCGTGTCCTTTGGGCGGTGGCAAAGGGTGAGCACCTCCAATGGAAACGCGTCCTCCCGCGGCTTCTCGCCGGGCGCAAAGACACCCAGCATCAGCCGCTGGGCGCCGTCAAAACCACCGTATAGCAAAAAATTGTCCAGCCCATGCCGCAACCCATACGCCTGTGCAAGCTGTTGCTGCCGGGAGGTGAGAAAGGAAGAGAAGCGCGTGGAATAATTGTTCCGGCTCAGCCGGAGCATATCCCCGATCCGCGCCAGGAACAATTCATCCTCCCCCGCCTGCACATTGGAATTCATCAGAAAAACACACCGTTGTTTTCCAGCTCATCCAGCAAATCCCCCATAATACCCACGTTGTAGGGGGTGATGATGTAGGTGCTGTTGGCAACGCGCTTAATCTGTCCGTTGTTGGCGTAGGCAACGCCGCTCAAAAAGTCGATAAGCCGCCGGGTTACGTCCTTGTTGGCGCTCTCCAGGTTCAGCACAATGGTGCGCTTGGCGTTGAGATGATCCGCGATGCTGCTGGCGTCCTCAAAGCGCTCGGGCTTTACCAGCACAACCTGCAGCTGGGTGGTTGCGTGGATATTGACGACATTGTCCCGCTTGGAGGAGCCGCCCGGAGAGGCGTAATTCTCATCCTGATCTATCGCGGCGCCCTCATCGTCGTAATACTCGTCTTCCTCGGGATACCCGATAAAGTTTTTAAACTTTTCCACTATACTCATAATAACGCCCATTCCTTTCACTTCATCGCGTGCAGCGGGATTTGGAACATCCCCGCATTCCGCGTGTCCGGCGCCCCCTGCCGGGCTCAGTAGCCTTTATACAAATTGAATCCCTATATTATAGCGCCGGGTACTGCCGCGCGCCAAAAATAGCTGTGCCGATGCGTATGATATTGGAACCGTGTTTGATCCCACAGGCAAAATCATCAGACATCCCCATCGACAGAATATCCATACTGACATTATCCATTTTTTTTAGCTTTATGTCAACTGATAGTTGCCGTATTTGCGCGAAATACCCTTCATTTTTCTGGGAATCGTTCGCAATGGGCGGAATTGTCATCAATCCCCGGACCCGCAAATGGGTAAAATTGGAAATTTTCTGGATGAGCTCCCCGGCTTCCCCCACGGACACACCGGTCTTGGACTCCTCCCCGCCGACATTCACCTCCACCAGCACATCCATGACTTTGCCGATTTTGGCGCACTGCTTTTCGATCTCCTCCGCCAGGCGAAAGCTGTCCACCGAGTGTATCATGTCCACCTTGTCCACAATCTGGCGGACCTTGTTGCTCTGCAGATGGCCAATAAAATGGATGGAAACCCCGTCGAGGTCGTACTGCTCATACCGGGCGCACAGCTCCTGGGCCTTGTTTTCACCCAACCGCTTCACCCCACAGGCCACGGCCTCGTTCACAAGCTCCGGCGTCTGGGTTTTGGTCACCGCCATGAGCGCTATCTGTGCGGGGTCCCTGCCGCAGCGCAGGGCGGCCTCGTCGATTTGGGCCCTTAAGCGCCGTATGTTTTCCGCGACACGGCTATCCGACAACTTTTTCGTCATAGAGATCCTTCCCCTTTGTAATAACCAAATCATACATCTGGACCCGCTGTGCATCCGCTTCGTCGATCCGCGAGAGCACAAAGGCCTGGGTCTCGTAGACGGGATCCACCTTGCGGAATTCCACGGTGGTGCCGTCCACCAGCACGTACACGCCCCGCTGCTCGCCCTGGAAATGGATACTGCCGGCGTTTACCCGCAGCCCCCACCGCTCGTCCACCTCAATGGTGGCGTCTACCTGGCGCAACGCAACCAAATCCCCGTTGATTTGGTTGCATTGCAGCACCAGCGCCGCGTCCTCGTCGTCCTTTTCGGTGATGATCTCCGTGATGACGGCGGGCACGTCCCGGCTGCCGTCCGCCATCTCAAAATTGAGATGCACGCCCTGGCCCTGCCACAGCCACTCCACCTGGTACTTGGGCACAATGCAGGCGTAATACCAATTCTGGTTGGTGATCACCTTGCCCGCGGCGTTGGATGCAACGGCCGTCGGCGTCTCCTTTACAAGCTTGCGGTACTCCTCCAGGGTGTAGCTGCCCACAACGCCCGTGCCCAGGACGGTTTCATAGCCGTCCACCGTTTTGCAGAAATACCCGGAGGTGGGAGCGGTGGCCGTGGCCGAAACCTCCCCCCGGGACACGGTGTTCAGGGCCGCCAGCTCCTGCTCCAGCCGACCGATGCGCGCGCTGAAATCTGTCTCGCGGCCGGTGGCGATTTGCTTTTTATTGATGAACTCCACCAAAGCGGGGCGCACCTCGTTCAGATTGTTGTACCTGCCGGTGCTGGACATCTGCGCCACCTTGGCCAGCTGGTCCCGGATCTCCCGGTTGATGGAGTCGGTGTTTGTGTAGATATTGCCTGTTGTGTCCTGGGCCTCCCGCAGGGCCGAAAGCTCCGCTTCGATCTCCCGGATGCGGTATTTGTTTTCTCCGCCGCTGGCGCTTGTGTAAAACTCCGCCACGGTCTGCCCCACGGTGACGCGCTGGCCGTCCTCAAAGAGGTAGTGCTCCACGCCGGTGGCGGTCTGCTCGATGAGGGTCTCGCTGCGCAATACAATCCCCTGGGCCTCCACCGATTGGGACACGGTGTAGTCAAAGACCGTCTCGGTTTTGTAGGGGGTGTACAGGTACCGGTAGGCCTGGTATCCGGCGTAGGTCAGCAAAAACAGCACCAGAAGGACTGAGATAAGGCGCTCGCTAAAGCGGGACATGGGTTTTCTCCTGTTCTTCTTCTGCCGCCAGGCTCAGCTTCACCGGCTTTAACGGCATGATGGAAGCGATGGCGTGCTTGTAAATCATGTTCTGCTTGCCTGTGGAATCCAGCATGACAATAAACAAATCAAAGCCGGTGATCATTCCCTTCATCTGGTGCCCACTGGACAAATACAGTGAAACGGGGGTCTTGCACAGGCGCACCTGATTCAAAAAGGCATCTTGTAAATTCATGGCGGTATCCTTTCCGGCCGAGAACCTGTTTCGTGTCTAAGCGTATGTGTTCTTATCCAACGATTGGGCGACAACCTTGAGGGCCTGGGCGCACAGCGCGTCCCAATCCGCTTCGTCCGCCCAGAGCCAGTGTATGCGCTCGTCCCGCCGCAGCCATGTCAGTTGCCGCTTGGCGTATTGTCGGGTTTTCAGCTTCACCTGCTCCACCGCCTGCTCCAGGGGGCATTCCCCCCGCAGGTAAGGCAACAGCTCCTTGTAGCCGATGGCCTGGGACGCGGTTTTTCCAAAGTCCCCGGCAAACAGCTCCCCCGCCTCGTCCACAAGGCCCTGGTCCAGCATTTCGTCCACGCGGCGGTCAATGCGGCGGTACAGCGCCTGCCTGTCCCGAAAGCCGATGCCCAGCATGCAAAGCGCATAGGGCGCCGTTTCCAGCCGGGAGCGCTCCTGCCACCGGGACAGCGGAACGCCGGTGAGGCGGTATACCTCCAGCGCCCGGATAATCCGGCCCCGGTTGTTGGGGTGCAGCCTCTGTGCCAGGGCGGGGTCCGCCTCCCGCAGGAGCTCCAGCAGCGCCCCGCCGCCTTGTTCTTCCGCCAGGCTCTCCAATTCCTGGCGCAGCCGCGGGTCCGAGGGTATGGGTTGGAACCGGATGTTGTCGGTGACCGCCTGAATGTACAGGCCGGTTCCCCCCGCCACCAGGGGGAGCCTGCCCCGCCGGTGGATGTCCGCGATGGCGGCGCGGGCGAGCTCCGCGTACCGCGCCACCGAAAATTCCTCGCCGGGCTCCAAAAAATCCACCAGGTGGTGGGGCGCCCGGGCCCGCTCTTCCTCGGTGGGTTTGGCGGTGCCCACGCGCATGTGCCGGTACACCTGCATGGAATCGGCGCAGACGATCTCCCCCGCCATACAACCGGCAATATGAATGGCCAGCCTTGTTTTGCCGCTTGCCGTGGGGCCGCACACCACCACCAGCGGGATCCGCTCTCTAGTTATGGGCTACCCCAGCCTTCCAAACATTTTTTCCACCTCGCGCCTGCTCAGCACAACCGAGACCGGCCTGCCGTGGGGGCAGTGGGTGATCTGCGGGTTTTCCGCCAGCCGCTCCACCAGCCGCGCGAGCTCGGCTGGTGAGTTTTTGTCCCCGGCCTTGATGGCGCCGCGGCAGGCGATGGAATAATAGAGCCGGTCCAGCGCGGCAGGGGTCAGATCCAGCTTGCCCCGGCGCAGCTTGTCCGCCACCTCGCAGACGACGTACCGGACGTCGCCCTCCCCCAGCTCCAGAGGCACCTCCCGCACCACCACGGTGCCCCCGCCAAAGTCCTCCACCGCAAAACCCATGCCGGTGAGGACGTCCGGATTTTCCAGCAGGGCGGCGCAATCCTCCTGGGGCAGCTGCACCGTCAGGGGGGTGAGCAGCACCTGCCGGTGGGAGTGGGACAAATTTTGGAGCAGCTCCTCGTAGAGGATGCGCTCGTGGGCGGCGTGCTTGTCCACCAGCAGCAGCTCGCCCCCCTCCCGCTCCAGCAAGATATAAACGCCAAAGGCCTCGCCAATGAGCCGGAGCGCGGCGGGACCGCTCTCCGCAGGCACTATTTCCTCCCTTAAGGAATTAGTGGCGAAAACTGCGTCTTTTATTGCGTCTTTATCCAATTTTTCGGAAATTTTTTGGTTTACATCCCTATCATACCCTGTCCCCTGCGCGAAAAAACCCGTATTGTGATTTTCCATGGCGGCGGTGGAGGCCGCCATGGGCAGGGGTTTCTGAAAGGAGGGCTTCTCCTCCCCGGCAAAGGCCACCCGGAATTCCGCGGCGCTCATGCGCTGCTGCTTCGGCTCCTCGGCGGGCAGGCGCACCGTAAAGGCGTTGAGCACCGGGCTCCCCCGGCGGGCCTCCCCCTCATCAAGGGGGCGCTCCAGCTTTTGCAGCGCGGTTTTTGTCCCGAAATACACGGCGCTAAAGACCGCTTTTTCCTGGGCGAAGCGCACCTCGGTTTTGGCGGGGTGCACGTTTACATCCACCGCTCCGGGGTCCACCTGGAGGTTGAGGACGCAGGCGGGGAATTTCCCCGCCATGATTTTATTCTTGTAGGCCTCCTCCACAGCGGCAGCCGCGGTGCGGGTGCGCACAAAGCGCCCGTTGAGGAAAAAGCTCTGGTAGGCGCGGCTGGGCCGCGAAAAAGCGGGGCTTGAAACATACCCGTACACGTGGACGCCCTCCTGGCTGCGGTAGTCCACCCCCAGCATCCCCCGGGCAAATTCCCGGTCGTACACGGCGGCGATAACGGCAAGGGCGTCCCCGGAGCCCGAGGTGCGCAACTTGACCACACCGTCCCGGATGAATTGAAAAGCCACCTCCGGATGGCTCAGCGCGCATTTTTCCACCACCTGCGCCACCGCGTTTCCCTCGGTGACGTCCTTTTTGAGAAACTTCATGCGGGCGGGGGTGTTGTAAAAAATATCCCGGACCACAATGGTGGCGCCGGTGGGGCACCCGGCGGGCCCGCTGCCCTGGAAGACACCGCCCTCCACCCGGTACAGCGTGCCCTCCTCCTCCCCCGCCGCCTTGGTGGTGAGCTCCACCCGGCACACCGCCGCGATGGAGGCCAGTGCCTCACCGCGAAAGCCCAGGGTGACTATTTCCTCCAAATCGCCCGCGCTGCGCACCTTGCTGGTGGCGTGGCGCACAAAGGCCCGGGGAATGTCGTCCTCTTCGATGCCCACGCCGTTGTCGCTGACGCGGATGGAGCGGATACCGCCGTTTTTTATCTCCACCGTCACGCTGTCGGCGCCGGCGTCGATGGCGTTTTCCGTAAGTTCCTTGACAATGGAGGCCGGGCGCTCCACCACCTCGCCCGCGGCGATGAGCTCCGCCACCGCTTTGTCCAGTATATGTATTTTGCCCATGGGGAACCCCTCTCTGCATCATTTATTAATCGAAGATAACGTTTATAACATCGTTTTACCAATTCCGATTTCTTATAACAGTTTCCACATCAATGTCAATGTTAAAATGCTTCAAAATATGGTCAACAGTTTGCCCTACGGATTCTCTTGCCTCTGTTTCAAATTCACTGTCATTTTCGTAAAATTCATCTGCTAAAACATTTATGCCCTCTGTCATGCTGTCAAATTTCGATTGAATGTCATCAAGGCTATGTTCTCCTGATTCCAAATAATTAACAACATCAACTATAAGAGCCTTGACCTTATCAACTAAAAAATTGGGGAAATATCCATCTTCATACATCGAAACTAAATAAAGCGATTCATCAAATTTTTCCATATAATTAACCTCCACTATTATAAATAATCTGCTAATCCGCTTTAGCGGGGAGGCTCTGCCGCATCGCGCAACAGAGCCTTGGGTATCAGCTTCGGATCGTACAGTACCTGCGAATGGTTATCTCGCACCAGCTCTTTCCCCACAACCTCCCCCGAGCGGCTGTCCAATATCAGACGATAAATTTTACTATTCCGGTAAAAACAGCCGTCGGCGCCCTGGGCGAAGTGGTGATCCTCCTCCACGAGCCGATAGCGATTGGGAAACGGCCTTTCACTGCGCAACTCGCCCAAGAGCGCCACGGGCGTTTTATAAAGTCTTAGCTGAACCTTTTGCTCCGTGTTGTTTTGAAATCGGTAGTCGATATAGTTGTACAGCACCGAAACCCCCAGCTCGTAGGGGACCCGATCTTCCTTGTCCGGAAACAGCGCGTCGCTGTGGTGGTGCAGCTCCACCACCTTCAGCGGCGTTGCCAGCACCATATTGTGCAGGAGGGTGGCCAGCAGGCAGAGTCCGCCGCCGTATTCCGGGACCAGCTTGCCATTGGACACAATCAGCGCCTTTCCATAGCCATTGGACGCCGTGCTGTTGCCCACGGTGTTCCAGAAGGAAAATGTTTCGCCCGGATACACCAGAAGGCCGTCCACCTTCCTTGACGACAAATGAATGTTATTGGCTCGGTTCTGAACGGTCGCCGGTGGCACGCCTTCAATTTCCGTTGCCACCGGCGAGGAATACGTCGCCGCGACATATGGCAGCAGGGCTTCGGAGCGGGTATGGGCAAAGCCGGCGCGTCCACGCAGGTTGGAAAAGAAACGCTTCAGCATTTCCTTTTGCGTGGATATTCGATAGGCCAACGGGCCGTATTCACAAAATAATTTGCGTGCCAAAAGACTATCCCCCAACTATAACAACGCAAAATGGGCACTCTCGAAAATTGCTTTCATTAGACATAAGCAAAAAGGGTGTCCGGCGGGGTCAAATAGAACTCTCCAATTATCAGAAAATTGCGCATCTGCGATTGTTGCTCCACAATGGATTGCATGTTGCACCGCTTTTTCCAAATCATTAACGGCGAAGTCTATATGCGCCATTTGCTGTTGCGCTTCAGGCTCTTCCGGCCACACAGGCGGTTTATGCTCGGGATTGCGTTGAAATGTTATGCCAGGATATGTTCCCTGCTGCGTTTTAGGCGCGCCTACACATGCATATTCTTCATCGAAAAACACGATTTCCCACCCCAGCAGCGCCGCGTAGAATTTTGCTAATTCATGCGGGTCTATGCAATCCACCGTAAATGAGTACATTTTTATTTTCAGTTTATCATCCATAACGCCAGAACCTCCTACTATAAATAATCTCAGATCTTCACCTTTTCCTTGAGCTTAAACAGCGTGGTCAGCGCCTCGATGGGGGTCAGGGTGTCCAGGTCCACGTCCTTGAGCAGCTGCTCCACCTCCGAGGGGGTGATGTCCTCGAAGCATATCTGCAAATCCCGGCCGTCCTCCGCGGGTTTTCGACCCCGCCGCCGGGCCTCGCGCACCGGCTGGGCGCTCTCCAGATCCCGCAGGATCTCGTGGGCGCGCTGTACAATCTGGTCCGGGATGCCCGCCAGCTTGGACACCTCGATGCCGTAGCTGCCGTCGGCGGGGCCCCGCACAATCTTGCGCAAAAAGGTGATGTCGTCGCCGCGCTTTTTCACGGCGGTGTTGTAGTTTTTCACGCCGGGAACGGCGTCCTCGATCTCGGTGAGCTCGTGGTAATGGGTGGCGAAGAGGGTTTTTGCCCCCAGCCGCTTTTTGTCCGCGATGTATTCGATAACCGCCCGGGCAATGCTCATGCCGTCGTAGGTGGAGGTCCCCC
>Ga0153946_1000423_pt1 | contig 18571 bp, 18 predicted proteins | sample TSNJ030MetaG_FD_104751 | JGI IMG/M metagenome (GOLD analysis project Ga0153946, IMG submission 104751) | Attine ant fungus gardens microbial communities from New Jersey, USA - TSNJ030 MetaG | ecosystem: Host-associated > Fungi > Mycelium > Unclassified | place: USA: New Jersey, Wharton State... | reverse complement strand
ATAATTTTCCTTAAGGAGCGTTTCAATGAGTAACGAAATCGACCGGCAAGTTGAAAAAGAGGCGGTTTTCGGCATATTGCCCATTTTGAAGAGCGGGAAAATATATGGTTTTCTGGACGCGTTTATGGTGCTGTCGGGCTATTGCATCGCAACGTGGAGCTACACACAGGGCGCGTATCTCTCCACCTTGGTGGGCTTCAAGCAGCTCCTCATCGGCGCCTTTTTCGGGGCGATCCTTATGCTTGTCATTTATCAGCTTCCGGTCATATTGGCGGTGCGCTATGGCATTGATATATGGATTTGGCTTCGCACGGTGTTTGGGCACGGGGGCGTAAAGCTTATGACCGTTATCATCATCCTCATCAACTTTCCGTGGTATGCGGTCTGCGCGGATTTGTTCGCCTCGTCCATGTCCAATTTGGCCGCGCTCTTTGGATTGCATTTGCCGCAGTCCTCCCACGTCTTTATCGCAATCGCCTGTGTTGTCATCGGAACCGCCGTCGCCTATAAAGGGATCGGCGCCATCACATGGACGACAAGGATCCTGGTGCCCATGCTGCTGGCCGTGGGCGTAATGGTGGTGATCATTGGCTTTACCTCCGTTCCCTTTGACGCGATATGGAATTACCGGCCCGCCGATACCGGCTATTCCAACAATATCATCCCATACATAATTTCCGTCGAGGCAAATTTCGCCTTTGTGATCACATTGGTGGGCGGGATGGCCGGGGTCCCCCGGTTGGCAAAAACAGAGCGCGCGGGCTTTTGGGCGGGCGTCTTTGGTCAGGGCCTGTCCGGCTCGTTTTTTGTGGTTGTCGGGGCGGTTATGGCCATTGCCATGCAATACGCTACAGGCGAGATGATAGAGGACCCCACCCTGATGCTGGCGACGCTGTCCGTGCCAACTCTGGCCTTCAGTTCCCTGCTGCTCGTTGCCTTTGCAAATATTGGAACACAGGCGGTGGGCTCCTATATCTATGGGGTGATGCTGAAATCCTCCTTTCAAAAAGCGGATTACCGCCTGCTTATTTTAATACTGGCGTTGTATATCGGCGCGCTTTGCGTCTGGGGCGAAATCACCACCTATTTCGGCTCGTTTTTGACCATCAGCGCCTGTATCTACGCGCCCCTGGCGGCCCTTTTGTCTGTGGATTTTTTTCTTGTCCGCAAACAAAGGCTGTCCCTCCGCTCCGCTTTTGGGCAGGCCGGGTTTCACGCTTATGACTATACCCGCGGCGTAAACTGGATGGGCTTTTTGTGTGTGGCGGCGGGTGTCGCCCTATCCCTGCTTGTGTACAATCCTGTCACAGGAGAGGTGCACAATATGGTACTGTTTCACTTAACGCCCACGGGCTTTTCCTTCCTCGGCAGCGGCCTGTTGTACTATATCCTCAGCAGGATACCGGCGGCGCGCAGGTACCTGCTGCGGGACCGCGACGAGCTCACGGTATAAGCAGTGGGAAGGGATGAACAGAGGATAAACACCCCTTACTCATACCGCAGCGCTTCAATGGGATCCAGCTTCGCGGCCTTACCGGCGGGATAATACCCGAAAAACACCCCGATGACCATGGAGAAGAGCACGGCGATAAGGATAACCGCCGGGGAGGCGGAGGCGGGGAAGCCCAGCAGGCTGGACCCAACGCTGCCCATGATGACCCCCAATATTACGCCGATGACGCCGCCGATGAGGCAGATGATCATGGACTCCACGACAAATTGTATGCGGATGGCGCTGCTTCTTGCCCCCAATGCCTTGCGCGTGCCAATCTCCCGGGTGCGTTCGGTGACGGAGACCAGCATGATATTCATCACCCCGATTCCCCCCACCAAAAGCGAGATGGCCGCAATTGCCGAGACGGCGATTTGCACGGTGGACAGCATGGAGGTCATGGTTTCCATCATGGACTCCATGGAGTTTGCGGTGACGATGTATTTGGAGCCCTCGCCGTAATACTTTTCAAAATAGGTTTCGATGAGTTCCACGGTTTTCTGGGTATCCGCCGCGCCGGTGGAGATCAAGGTGAAGCCTTGATAGTTGTCGCCGCCGCCCGCGATCTTTTTCGCGGTGCTCACGGGAATATACAGATTGGTGCGGATATCCTCCTCGGCGGACATGGCGCCCATGAGCCCGCCGGACTCGTATTTGTAGACCCCCACAATGGTGTAGGTGAGGATTTGGTCGGCGGTGTACACCTTCAGCTCCTGCTCCAGCGGGTCCTGGCCCTCAAACAGGTTGTTTGCCAGCTTATCGGAGACGACAGCCACATTTTTGCTGCCCTGGACGTCCCGGTCCAACAGGAACCGGCCGTCCAATAGCTCAACGTTGTTTGCGTCCTGATACCCCGGATTGACCCCGGTGATGGTCAAATTCGCGTACAGCCTGCCGTCCTGCGCCTTGCCGCTTCCGGCGCTTGCCGAAAGGCTCACATCCGCGATTTCATCGGGGTACGCCTCCAGGATGCCGTCGATCATTTCCTGCGTGATTTGGTCGTCGTCGTCAATCTCCAAATTCTCGCCTCCACCCATTACCCCCCTCTGGTCGGAGGACTCCCGCTCCTGCAAATTGATCATGATGTTGTTGACGCCCAAGGAGGACATGGAATCGGAGATGGAGCCGGTCATGGAATCCCCCAGTGTGACAATGGCGATGACCGATCCGATGCCGATGATGATCCCCAGCATGGTCAGCAGCGCCCGCATTTTGCTGGTGCGCAGCCCGGAGATGGCGAGGCGGATGTTTTCAAGCAAATTCACGCCGCGCCCACCCCCTGCTTCCGTGGCCGGTCGCTGTTTATTTTCCCGTCGCTCAGGGTGATGATGCGGTCGGTTTCCTCCGCCAGCTCCGGATTGTGGGTGATGAGCAGGATGGTTTTTCCCTGTTCCCGGCCCAGCTTGTGGAATAAATCCATCACCAGGCGTCCGGTCTCGGTATCCAACGCGCCGGTGGGCTCGTCGGCGAGAATGATGTCCGGGTCGTTTGCCATGGCGCGGGCGATGGCCACCCTTTGCTTTTGCCCGCCGGACAGCTCGTTTGGCTGGTGCTTCATCCGGTCGCTCATCCCCACCATATCCAGCAGCTCCATGGCCCGGGCGGTGCGCTTGCCGCCGGATATCCCCGCGTACAGCATGGGCAGCTCCACGTTTTTTAAAGCGGAGATGCGGGGAATTAAGTTAAAGGTCTGGAACACGAAGCCGATTTTTCGGTTTCGGATATCGGAGAGCTTGTTGCCGTCCATATTGTGGATGTCCTCTCCGCCCAGAAGATATTCCCCGGTGGTGGGGTGATCCAGCGCGCCGACGATGTTCATCAAGGTGGATTTGCCGGAACCGGAGGCCCCCACCACCGAGACAAACTCCCCCTCCCGGACAGAAAATGAAATCCCCTTTAATATGGTCAGCTCATTGGGGGAGCCGATGTAGAATTTTTTCACGATGTCCTTCATGTCAATGACTGTCTGTTTCATTGTAATAACCATTCCTCTCTCAGGGAATTGTGCCGGTATTGCTTTAGCAATATTTCGGCGCGAGCCGAAAAGGCACAAAACCGAATGTTTGAAAGTTTACTTTCAAACTATTCCATCCTAAACGGATTCTTGGGGTTCGTCCCCTGCCGCCGGTTCATGATTGATTTCCAGGTCCTGGGCGTTTTTCACAATCTCCAGGCCGTTGGCGAGGGTTTCGCCGGAGACTTCTATGTACAGATCATTCTCCATCCCCGTCTCCACCGGGATCGCCCGGGTTATGGTTTCTTTGTCCGTAATTTGAAGTGTGAACAGGAACGCCTGCCCGTTTTCATCGGTTTTAACCGCCTCATAGGGGACGCTGTACACATCGCTCTTTTCCTCCGTGACAATGCGCAGCCGTGTGTTCATACCAATGCGCAAGCCGTCCGCGCCGGAGGATACGGAGACCTCCGCCTCGTATTCCGCGTCGGTGGAGGAGGTGGTTTTCCCGGTCTTGGTCAGGGTGGAGGTGGGGGCGATTTTGCTCAGGATTCCGGCAAACTCCCTGTCACCGGTGGCGTCCGCCTTGATGATGACCCGGTGGCCCGTCTGCACGGAGTCGATATCGTACTCCTTGATGTTGGTCAGTATTTTAAGATTGCCCGCGTCCTGGATGACAAAGAGCAGGCCGTTTCCCGCGTTCCCCTCCACCGCTTCCACCGCGGTTATGGTGCCGGACACCGGCGCTGTGATCGCGCACTTTGCAAGGTCGGCTTGAAGGCTCTGGATGGAGATCCACTGGTCGTTGAAGTCGGTGCCCAGCGCGGCGCTGTCGATCTTGTTCCGGTAGGACTGAATGCTGTCCTCACTGCCGGCCACGGCAGCGTCCCGGCTGACTTGGGCCTGCTGCAGATTGGCCTGTGCCTTCACCAGGTTGGATTCCGCTTTTTCCAGGCCGGACTGTGCCTTTTCCACAGCGACCTCTTTCTGGGTCACCGCGTCCCGCAAATCGTCGATCTGCGCATCCGTGTAGTCCTCATCGCTATTGTTATCCCTGGCCTCCCGGTATTTCCGGCGGGCGCTGCTGAGCTCCGCGTTTGCGGACTGCAGATCCAATTTGGAGTTCTCCACGTCCAATTCGGCATTCTGCACGTCCAGCTCCGCTGTCGACACGGAGGAATCCGCGTTGAGCAGGGTGGAGTCGTAGTTGTTGTCCAAATTGTTTTGGTAGGTCTCCAAATCCTGCTGCGCCACAGTCAGGTTTTGCTGCGCGGTGGCTTGGGAGGAGGAGACCGCAGCCGTCTTCTGGGCGATGTCCGATTCCAGGCTGGCGGTGTCCAACTGGGCGAGTACATCGCCCTCGGAGACGGTATCCCCTACGGATACATGCACTTTCTTCACCGGATAGGTCAGATTGGAATATACATTGGTGGACTCGGAGCTGTAAACCGTTCCCGTGGCGCTCACCGCGCTGATTAGCTCCCCTTTTTCCAGGGTGACGGTGCGCAATGCGCTGTCATCGCTTCCCGCCGCCCCGCGGCCCAAACCGGAAAAACCCACCAAGGCCGCCGCCAACACCAGGCAGATGGCGCACACGGCGCCTATTTTTATCTTTTTATTCATCGTATCAACTCCTAAATAGTATATAGTTCAGCGTCATTACGCCGAAATCTGTTTTGCCGCCACGCTGTTCCTTTCAAACTGGCTGTTGTACAGGTTGGCATAAAAACCGCCCTTCTTCATCAGCTCATCGTGGCTGCCCTGCTGCACAATATCACCGTCCTTCATGCAGAGAATCAGGTCGGCGTTTCGGATGGTGGACAGCCGGTGTGCGATGACAAAGCTGGTCCTGCCCTCCATCAGGCGGTCCATGGCCCTTTGAATCTGCACTTCGGTGCGGGTGTCCACCGAGCTGGTGGCCTCATCCAAAATCAGTATTTTGGGATCGGACAGGAGGGCGCGGGCGATGGTCAACAGCTGCTTTTGCCCCTGGGACAGATTGGACGCCGCCTCGTTTAACTCGGTGTGGTAGCCATCGGGCAGGGTGCGGATGAAGTGGTCCGCCCGGGCCGCCTTGGCCGCCTGAATTACCTCGTCGTCGGTGGCGTCCGGCCTGCCGTAGCGGATATTGTCCAGGATACTGCCGCTGTACAGCCAGGTGTCCTGCAGCACCATGCCAAAGGCGCTGCGCAAATCCTGCCGGTCAAAGGCCGTGATGTCGTAGCCATCCACATAAATGGCCCCGTCCTTGAGGTCGTGAAAGCGCATCAACAGCTTGACCATGGTGGTTTTACCGGCGCCGGTGGGGCCGACAATGGCGATTTTCTGTCCGTGCCGCACGTCGGCGGAAAAGTCGTTGATGACAATATCCCCCGTGCCCTCGTAACCAAACCGCACGTGGTCAAAGAGCACATCGCCCTTGATGCTTGCACGGGCGGTGGTCATCAGCGGGGCCGGCCGCTCCTCCTCCTGTTCCTCCAGAAACTCAAATACCCGCTCGGAGGCCGCCGCCAGCTGCTGCAGCTGCCCGGAGATGTTGGCCGCCTGGCCGATGGGCTGGGTGAAGGAGCGCACGTACTGGATAAACGCCTGGATTCCGCCGATGGTCATGGTCCCCGCCGCCGTCATGGTGACGCCGATAACACACACGGCCACATAGCCAAGATTGCCGATGAACCCAGTCAGGGGCTGCATCAAGCCGGAGAGAAAGTCCGATTTCCAGGCGGAATGGTAAAGCTTGTCGTTTTCTTGGTCAAAGCGCCGCAGGGAAGCCTCCTCGCCATTGAATGCCTTTATCACCACATGACCCGCGTACATCTCCTCCACATGCCCGTTGACGGAGCCGAGATGTTTTTGCTGGCCCTGAAAGTATTTTTGTGATTTCCTTGCGATGCCGGAAATAAGCCCCAGGGACACCGGCGCGATGAGGATGCTCACCAAAGCCAGCTGCCAGCGGATGGTCAGCATCATGGCCACCACGCCGATAATCGTCACCACCGCGGTGATGAGCTGGGTCAGGCTTTGGTTCAGGGCCTGGCTGATGGCGTCTACATCGTTGGTGATGCGGGACAGCACATCGCCCCGGCTGTTCTTGTGGAAGTAGGACAAGGGCAGCCGGTTGATCTTCGCCGACAGCTCCCCCCGCAGGCGGTAGGAAACCGTACTGGACAGCCCGGCCATGATGAAGCCCATCAGGGCGGAAAACGCGGCGCTGACCAGGTATAGCCCCAACAGCAGCAGCAGGATTTGCCCGATAAACGCGAAGTCAATGGCCCCGCTTCCGGTGATGACGCCCATGGCCCCGCTTGCCAGCTCATCGGTGGCAAAGGACAGGATTTTTGGGCCGATGATGCTGAACAGGGTGGAGCAGACCGCCAGGACCGCTATCCAAATCAGCCTGCCCTTGTATTGGCCCAGGTGCTTCATCAGCCGCTTCAGGCCGCCCATAAAGCTTTTGGCCCTTGGCCCGCCGCCGGGACCTCTCACCTCACCGGCCGGGTTATTTGCTCTGGCTGTATGATTTGTCATGCGATTTCCTCCTTTGTTAACTGGCTCTCGGCGATCTCCCGGTACTCCGTGCAGCTGTCCATGAGCTCCGCATGGGTTCCGACGCCCGCGATTTTGCCTTTGTCCAACACAATAATCTGGTCGGCGCCGCGAATGGTGCTCACCCGCTGGGCGACAATCAGGACGGTGGTTTCGGCGGTGTTTTCCGCCAGCGCCGCCCGAAGCCTTGCGTCGGTGGCGTAGTCCAGCGCCGAAAAGCTGTCGTCAAAGATATATACGGGCGGCTTTTTTACCAGCGCCCTGGCAATGGACAACCGCTGCTTTTGCCCGCCGCTCACGTTGGAGCCGCCACGGGAGATGGGAGCGTCAATACCGTCCTCCCGGTTGTCGACAAGCTCCTTCGCCTGGGCCGTCTCCAAGGCGTCCACGATTTCCCCGGGGTCCGCGTCCCGCTTTCCGGTGCGGACATTGGAGGCGATGCTTCCGGAGAACAACACGCCGCTTTGGGGGACATAGCCGATGGCCTCGTGGAGCGCTGTCTGGCTGAGCTTTCGAATATCAACGCCGTCCAGAAGCACCGCGCCTTCGGTGACGTCGTAAAAACGGGGGATCAGGTTGACCAGGGTGGACTTGCCCGCGCCGGTGGACCCGATAAACGCGGTGGTCTCACCCGGCCTCGCCACAAAGGAGATGCCGCTGAGCACATTTTCCTCCGCACCGGCGTACCGGAAGGACACATTGCGGAATTCCAGCTCTCCCCTGGGCGCCGCCGGCGCCACCGGCTCCTTGGAATCCCGGAGGGTCGGCTCGGTATCCAGCACCTCCCGGACGCGCCGGGCGGATGCCATTGCCCGGGGTACCATCACAAACGCAACGGATATCATCAGAAAGGACATGATGATCTGCATCGCGTATTGGATAAACGCCATCATATCGCCGATTTGCAGGGTGGACGCCGCGATGGAGGAAGCGCCGGCCCACACGATAACCAGGGTGACTGCGTTCATAATCAGTGTCATGGCGGGCATCATGCAGGACATAATCCGCTGTACAAAGCGGTTGGTGTCCGCGTATTCCCGGTTGGCCTTCTCAAAACGCTGTTCCTCATGCTCCTCGTTGCCGAAGGCCCGGATGACCAGCATACCGGAGAGCATTTCCTGGCTTAAGCGGTTGAGCTTATCCACCAGCTTTTGCAACAGGGTAAACCGGGGTACTGCCAGGGCAAAGACAACGCCGATGAGTCCGATAACCAGGACAATCGCAAGGAGGATGGTCCAGCTGAGGGAGGCGCTGGTTCCCACCGCCAGAAGCAGACCGCCCACTCCCATAAACAAGGCATAGCCAATCATACGGATGGCCATGCTGACGAAATTTTGTATTTGCTGAATATCATTGGTGGTGCGGGTGATGAGGGAAGCCGTGGAGAATTTGTCAAACTCGGCCGCCGAGAAGCTCTCCACCTTGGCGAACACATCGCGGCGCATCCGCCGGCTGATTTTTGCGGCGATCTTCGCGGAGAGGTACCCCACCAGTACCGCCGCCGCCACGCCGCACAATGCGATGAGCAGCATTGTGCCGCCGACACCCCAAATATACGCCTGCTGCCCGGCCGCGCCGTTCATTGCGACGACACCGGTGTTAACCATGTCGCTCATCTGCCCCGGCAGCGCCAGGTTGCAGAGAGCCTGAACCAGCAGCAATGCGATGCAAAGCAGGAATTGCCGCGTATATGGTTTTAGATATTTTGTAATCAGCTTCATTGCCTTAACCTCCTGATGTTTCTTTTACTGCACATATGATATACTAGTTGAATGAACAGAAGGTCAATAAAAACAATCACTTTGTTTATCTTCAGTTGACATTCATCCTATATAAAAGGAATAATACTTTATTTTTAACAGGAGATTGGGAGGTGCGGCGGATGTTTCATATATTGGTGGTGGAGGACGATCCCAGCACAAGGAAGCTGATGGCGGCGGTGCTGAAGGCGAACGGCTACACGCCTTTTCTGGCGGAGAACGGGACGGTGGCCCTGGAGATTCTGGATAAGCAGCACATCGATTTAATGATCACGGATGTAATGATGCCGGGGCTGGACGGCTACTGTCTCACCGATCAGCTGCGGGAGGCCGGCTACACCCTGCCGGTGCTGATTGTTACCGCCAAGGGCGCCCCCAAGGACAAAAAAATAGGGTTCCTTGTGGGAACCGATGATTATATGGTGAAGCCGGTGGACGAGGAGGAGATGATCATGCGGGTCAAGGCGCTGCTGCGCCGATCTCAGATTGTCAGCGAGCGCAGGCTGAGCGTCGGCGGGGTGACGCTGGATTACGATTCCCTCACGGTCACCCGGCAGGGGGAGAAAACCGCCCTGCCGCAAAAAGAGTTTTACCTGCTCTACAAGCTGCTCAGCTATCCCGATATCATTTTTACCCGCATGCAGCTTATGGATGAAATATGGGGAATGGATTCCCAGACGGACGACCGCACGGTAAATGTGCACATCAACCGGCTGCGGGACCGGTTTGCGGATTACCCCGAGTTTGAAATTGTGACGGTGCGGGGGCTGGGGTATAAGGCGGTGCGGAAGCTATGACAAAATTCCATCACAGAAAATACACCATGCTGGTGGGTCTTGTGCTCTTTGTGTTTACAATTCTGCTCATCACAATCGTCCTGTCCACCGCAATTGTTTTTCTTTTATACCGGTTCAATATTATGCCGGGCGCCATTGGACTGCGATTTCCCTTTATGATTATGGTCTTGTTGATTGCCAGTACCATCATTGGAACAGCTCTCACCGCGATTGTGGGCAAGCGCCCCCTGATCCCTTTCCGCAAGCTGGCCGACGCCACCCGGGAGATTGCGGCGGGCAATTTCGATGTGCGGGTGGATATGCAGGGCCCGGTGGAGATGCAGCGCCTGGGGGAGGACTTCAACCAAATGGCCAGGGAGCTGGGGAGCATGGAGACGCTGCGCAGTGATTTTGTCAGCAATGTGTCCCACGAGTTTAAAACCCCCATCGTATCCATCCGGGGCTTTGCCAAGCTGCTGAAGAAGGACACCCTCGGCGTGGAGGAGCGAAGGGAATATCTGGACATTATCATCAAGGAGTCGGAGCGGCTTTCCAACCTGGCGGAAAATGTTCTGTTGCTCAGCAAGCTGGAAAACCAGGATATCATCCGGGAGAGCGAGTCCTTTTTCCTGGATGAGCAGCTGCGGCGGGCGATAGTGGTTCTGGAACCGGTCTGGAGCAAAAAGGGACTCGTGTTCAATGTGGATTTAGACCCGGTGATCTATGCGGGCAGCAAGGAGCTGCTGCAACAGGTTTGGATGAATTTGCTGGGCAACGCGGTGAAATTCACGGCGCCCGGCGATGTGGTCACGGCCTCCATCCACAAAACGGAGGATACCGTTGTTGTGGAGATTTCGGACACCGGCGCGGGTATGGGCGAGGAGACGATGAAGCACCTGTTCGACAAATTTTATCAGGGGGACAAATCCCATGCCTCCCAGGGCAATGGGCTGGGGCTGTCTCTGGCCAAGCAGATTATTGGTTTGCACGGAGGCGGCATCCGGGTGGAGAGCGAGCCTGGAAAAGGATCCGCTTTTTTTGTCACATTGCCGTTGTGATTGGATTTCCCTTAAAAAAGACAAACCTGTTTTGATTGTTTCAAAAACAGGTTTGTCTTTTTTTAACCATAAAGTAGTATTAAGCCTGCGCGAAAACCGAGGCTGGGTTGGTGCAAAATATTTTTTCAATTACCTCGCCGTGCACACCGTTTTTATGCAATAATGGTATGAAGTGGTTCAGGATATAAGACAATCCCACCTGGCCGCCGTAATGCAGCATCCGATTTCTCGTCACATCCAGCGATAGCAGGAGCTGGTTCCCAAAGCCCGCGTCCAGCATATGGGTGAGCAGTTGGATTTCATGCGCGTCGCTGTGGTACTGCCCGCGCGCAATGGTGTCGTATTCCATCACCACGCCGCGCCGGCACAGCGTTTTGTGAACCGCCAGGTCCGGCACCATGCGGTCCATATGACAGAATATCACCCGGTTTAACGCGAGTCCGCTCTCCTCCAGAAAATCCGCGAGGGCAACGGGATCGGAGTCCTTTTCAATATGCGCCATCAACGGAGCGCCCGTTTGGAGGGCCGCCCTTGCCGCCGCTGAAAACAGCTTCCGGTATTGCGTCGTAAAGGCGTTGTCCAAGGCGGTCTTGATAAGCCCTGCCCGGTGTTGGCATTGCCGCTTTGGGGGACTTTTGTCGCAGTCGATGTACATGCCCTGCCTGAGCTCCGTGATAAATATCTCCGCCAGCTGCGCTTCGCCGTATTTCAAAATCCAGTGGGTGCTTGGATAAAATATCATTTTGTGAAAGCCGGTGGATGCGATGATGTGGATATTGCCGCGCCCGGACAGGTCTGCCAGCGTCAGCGCACTGCGGCCGCAGCCCACCGGCTGGGCGTCGACAATTGCCCGCCCGCCCGCTGTGCGGTACTCCTGTACCTCGGCCAGTGTGCATTCCGGGTTGTCGATGCAAAGAGCCGGATTCACAGCGGCGGACCGGCCCTTTTCGATGCAGAGATGCTCGTGGCTCTGGCAAAATCCCAAATCCGTGGGGGGAATTTTCCCCAATACGGTGGTGATGCCGCTCATACGCCCTTAACCAAAGAAACAGCTTTTGCCGTGAGCGCCTCCACCTCGTCAAACTGCCCGTTGTCCAGCAGGTCCTTGCGTACCATCCAGCTGCCGCCGCAGGCGATGATTTTCGGGTGGGACAAATACTCCAGGATGTTCGTTTCCGACACGCCGCCGGTGGGCATAAATTTCATTTGGGGAAACGGGGCGGACAGAGCCTTGATTGTGCCGAGTCCGCCGTATTGCGCCGCGGGAAAGAATTTTGCCACGTCAAGGCCGTATTCCAGCAGCCACATCAATTCCGACGGCGTACACACGCCCGGAAAAATCGGCAGCCTGTGGCCGGCGCAATACTCGGTGACGGTCCGGCTGAAGCCCGGGGTGACAATAAACCGGGCGCCCGCGGCCTCCGCGCATTTTGCCTGCTCCACAGAGGTCACTGTGCCCGCGCCCACGAGAATTTCCGGATAGGCTTTGGCCACGTTTTTGATTGCCCCCGCCGCCGCGTCGGTTCGAAATGTGATCTCAGCCACGGGCAAGCCCCCTTTGACAAGGGCCTCGGCCAGGGGAACCGCCGCGTCCGCCGAATGGAGCATAATCACAGGTACGATCTTGTGTTGTGCAATCCGGTCATTTACCAGCTTCATTTCAACGCCCATTCCTCTCTGCGGTATCGCTTTCAAACCGTCCACTTTGGATTGTCGATTACGACGGGCTCTCCGGCGCGTTCCACCACCAGCTTGCGGTACCCCTTTGTTTCTATTGTTCCATAGTTGTGCCCGGCGTCCGCGCGGAACACAAAAAAGGTGACCAGCGGCGACGTGCCGGTGTTGATGCTGCGGTGGGCGTAGCGCTTGGGCACATACACCGCTTTTCCGGCTTCCAAGGGGAACACCGCCACATCCCCTTCCGGATTTTCCAACAGCATCTGCCCCTGGCCCGAAAGGCAATAATACACCTCCGCCGTATCCAATATCGTGTGGAAATGGCCCTTTGTCATAAAGTACTCGTCTCCAACCTTGCCGGGGTAAGTAATGGAGGTTCCAAACGCCAGGTCTCCGGGGTGCTCGGGGGCGCCCAGCTCATAAAATTCATACACCAGAGGGTCTTCTGTTTTGAGAATTTCTTCGTAAGCCTTGTCGTCGCAAAACATTCCTCTCATTTGTGACAGCCTTCGATTGGTGGACCGCGCATTTTTTGAGAGGCCGTCACTGAGGGCGAAATCCAGCAGAAACCCCCGGCTCCAATCCAATGTACCCGCCTGACTTTCAGCGATCATAGCATTTCCTCCTATTTCTTTTTATGAAGAACGCACAGGTTTATTGTCCGCGCGCAATTTTACTCAGCTTGTTCAGGAGCTCTCCTTCAATGGGAATGTGAAACACTTCCGCAATTACAAGGGTCCAGCCGTGTATGAAATAAATCCACCCGTCTTCGATATGCAGATTTTTTTCTTTCGCCTGCCGCTCCGCCTGGTCTTTGAAGATCAGATGGCCGCGGTAGTTGATCTCCCACACCAGGCTGTTCCGGGGATAATCCACCGCGTCGGTTGTGGGGGAGCCGGGAGCGTCCTTGCCCAGGCCGGTGGCGTTGACCACCAGGGAATACGGCGGCAGGGCCTTGACCAGCGCATCGTTGTCGGCCGGGGTGGGGCAGTGCAGAAAGGCAAACACGGTTTTTGGATTCAGCCCCGCCAGTTTTTCTTTTGCGGAACGCAACCGGGGCAGGCTGCGATTGGCAATGGTAATTTTTTTTGGGACATTGGCGCCAAACCTTTCCTGCGTAAAATAAATCGACATGGCCAGGGAGCTTCCCCCGGCGCCCAGCAACAGCACCTCCCCCCCATAGTCTTTCCAGAAGCTCTCCGGAACAAAATGCTCCAGGGAAAGCCCGCTGGAAATTGGGTCCTTTGCATGTGCGCGGAATTTTCCATCCAGCTTGGACAGCGAAGAAACCTCTTCCAGCTTTTCCGCAAACGGATCGATGTAGTCGAACATATCCTTGCACGCTTTAAACAAATCCAGCTTGTGGGTCGTGACCAGCGCCCCCATGGAGAGCGGGTCGTTTTTGATAAAGCGAACCACCCTCCGGTACTCCTCCGCCGGCGCGTGAAGCGCAAGGTCAATCCCTTTCATCACCGCGGGGATGCCCAGCTCTTCCGCCCACAGGGGGAATACCTTCATGATGGAAGACTGGGTGGTGGTCACCCCGATAAAATACATTGTCGGCTTTGTCGCCGGTTGAAAATCAAACATTATCTCCATCTCCTTGGTTGGAAAATTCGCTGTCCGAGAAACCAAGGCCGCGGAGCAGGTTGCATGCGGCCATCCAGCTCATGTTGTCCGCCGCCCCACTGGTGGACGCCGCGCAATGGGAGCCGATGATGACATTTTTCAGGGAAAACCACTCCTTGTCTTCCGGCGGCTCCTGCGCAAAGGCGTCCAGCCCCGCCCCCGCAATCCGGTTTTCTCTGAGCGCGGCAAGAAGCGCGCCGTCATCAATGAGCCCGCCTCTTGCCGTGTTGATCAGGCAGGCGTTAGGCCGCATCAATGCAATGCGCCTGCCGTCAATCAACAACCGCGTATCGGGGAGCAGGGGAAGGTGGAGGCTGATGAAATCGCATTCCCCGCAAATCGTGTCAATATCCGCCTGAACAACGCCCTCTTCCTTTGCGTATGTATCGTCCCAGACGACGTCATAGGCCAGGATATTCATGGAAAACCCCTTGGCCCGTTTCACCATCTGCCGGCCGATTGCCCCCAGTCCGATAAGGCCCAGCGTCTTTCGCGACACATCCGACGTCGTCAGCTTGCTCCAGTCCCCCGTCCTGCATTTTTCATCAATGGGAATCACCTTGCGCGCCAGGGACAAAATCAGCGCGAAGGCGTAGTCGGCGACGGCCTCGCTGTTGGCGCCAACCGTTCGGGAAATCTCGATGCCGTGCTGTTTGCAATACGCAAGGTCAATGTTGTCTACGCCAACGCCGTACTTGGCCACCGCCCGCAAGCTTGGAGCAACGGACATAACACGGGCGTTCAATGGGTCAACCCCGATGATCACTCCTTCACAACCGGCAATGCATTTGCGCATTTGCGCTTCGTTTAGTATCCCGTTTTGCGGGTTCGCCACAATCTCGATATTGTTACTGCGCAAGAGCTCCAACGCGCGTTTGTCGTGTTTGGCGAAGGACCGGGGGGTAATCAGTACTTTCATATTGGGCCTCCTATGTTGATTCCCATTATTGTGCCAATTTCACAGCCGATCCGTATATTCCCCAAACGCCGCTTGCTTGGTACCGAAATCAAACTGGATATCCTGACCGATTCCGCCGATTCTCCGCCACTGGCTGATGTGGTAGTAGGAGGCTCCGGCAAGCGTCATGGCCTCGGCCTTTTCGCGGGAACGGACCCGGCCGGCGACCTCGATTGTCAGCTTGTCTGCGTAATGGCGCGCCAGGTACTCGATATGCTCCACCCGCATGTCCCCGAAGTGGATGCCGGGGCTGGTTTTGATGGAGGTGATTCCCAGATCAATGTACATTTGGCAGATCCGGTCCGCCAGCTCAAAGGGGATGCGCACCATCCACACCAGCGGGACGACGTTGAGCTTCCCGTTAACTGTGCGCAGAAGGTCCTCCAGCTCTTTGCGCGCCGCCTCAAAATTACCGGATTTAATCGCGGTGATGTTGACGCCGACATCCACCTCGTCCAGGCCCTTGCCGACGGCGTATTCCGCCAGGTAATTTTTGTAAGAGGCCGTGAGGCCGCCATAGGGATATCCAATGGTCATGCCCGTCCGGGTGTATCCGTTGTGGTGCTCCTTTTCCACTTCCTTGATCATATCCACCTGGCCGGGGGCGACGATGATGGAGCGCACCCCGTGTCTAAAGCCGTCCGCCGTCTCCCGGCGGGCAATTTCGTGGTTGAGATTGGAGGTAAAGGGTGACAAAATTGCCCGCGCGATCATTTCGTGGTCATACATATGCGACATCCCCTTCCCAGGCTTCTCCGATGACATGGATCGGCTTTTCGCTGGAGATGCAGTCCGCTCCGGCCTCCAGCATTTCCCGGGCATGCTCCGGCGAGCGGATAAAGCCCTGCGCCACAACATCCAACCCATCTCCGACCACCTGCTTAATCCGCGCGATGTCCTGCTTGGTCGCTTTGATGGGGACGTCCTGCCGGTTGGCGTCCACTGTGCTGTACAGACCGGTTGATGTGACAATGCCGTCCAGCTTCTCGCCGACGGCGAGCTCGCAGCATTTCTGCACCTGGGGCTGCGTCAGATACTCGACCTCCAGGACGAAGAGGAGGCGGTTTTTCCCCGCTGCTCGGCGCGCCGCCCGCATCTCCTCCTGCACCTGTTCCCACTGCCCGGAGCGGGCGTGCAGACAGTTCAGGCAAACCTCCAGCTGTGTGGCGCCCAGGGCGACACATTCCTCGATCTCCCTTGCTTTCTGCTGTGCGGTGAAGGTGCCGTGGGGATATGCAATCAAAGCGCTGACCATCACCGGGCTGTCCTTGAGGATGTGCCTGCAAAGGCCGATCATATTGGGGAATACCTGCACGGCCTCAAAATTGTACCGCATTGCTTCGTAACACTGGTTGGATACCGCGGTATATGGTATATCCGCGTCATAAATCCGGCTTATCATTCGCATTTGGAAGGACTCCTCATTATTCTAAAGATTGTACGATCTCGATTGCAGACTGGGTGTTGATTCCCATGCGTTCGACGCCCATCCGGTAAAGGGTGAGAAATTCCTCCCGCGTGCGGATTCCGCCGGCCACCTTCACCTTGATATCGGATTTGCAGAAATCCTTTATCTTGCGCACCCGTTCCAGATTGGCGTCGCCGGGCACCCAACCGGTTCCGGTCTTCACAAAATCGGCTCCGCTTTGCATGACCAGCTGGCAGGCCCGCAGCATTTCGTCGTCGGTGAGTGTGTTGATTTCCAGGATGACCTTTGTCATCACCTCGTCTGGGGCCAATTCCACAACCGCGCGCAGCTCGTCGCGGACATAGTCGTATTCCCGGTTTTTAAAGCGGCCGACATTCATCACGATATCCATTTCCTGTACGCCGTCCTCAATGAGCTGCCGGGCTTCCGCCAGCTTTACGGCGGTTGTGTGTCCACCGCCGGGAAAGCCCACCGGGGAGCCGACATAAACGCCGTCCACGGACTGTAGCATTTCCGACAGGGTTTTGACCCAGTTGGGTAAAACGTGTACATTGATAAAACGGTATTTTTTTGCGTATTCCACATTTTGCGCAATGTCGGCGAGAGTGTGGTGCGTGCGGACGGCACTGATGTCAATCAGTGCCGCCGCCTGTTTGGCGGTTATCCTATCCATGACCATTCCCCTCTTTGGAAATTGTGTTATTTATTTGCTTCGCTGAGCTCCACCACGACCCCGTCGGGATCCAAGCACAACAGCGCCCGCACCTTCAAAGGGCCCAGCTCGCACAGCGGCATTGCAAAGGAGGTCCCCGCCTGCACAAGCCGGGCGTTGATCCCATCGATGTCGTCTACCTTAAACGCATAATGCTTCAGATGCCCCTCGTCTTTGCGCAAGTGCTCATAAGCGGCGCGGTCCTTGTGGTCAAACAGCTCAATTGCGCTGCCGTCGGGAAGATAGAGGTAGTGGAGGATAACCTCCCCCATATCCACCTCTTTTCCCTCCTCAAGGCCCAGCAAACCGCAATAGAACGCTTTGCTCGCCGCGATATCCCTGCTGTTGATCGCTGCGTGGTCGAATCGCCGTATTGCCATAACGTCCTCCTCTTCAGCGGAAACTGGCCGCGTTCTCCTGCGTGATAACCTCCGATTTGGAGGGATAGAAATCCTGCGCGGGATCTTTGTTGGCAACCACCTTGTTGTACAGGATGATCAGGCCGTTGATAGCGACGCCCTTGGCGTCCTGGCTGATGGCGCACATTTGTCCCTTCTCGATGTAATCCAGGTTTTCCGGAACCTCGTCGTGGCCGATGATCAAAACGTCGTCGCGCCCCATTTCCTGTGCCGCCGTGGCCGCGCCGAAGGGGCCGCCCGCCGTCATATAAATGGCTTTGATGTCGGGATTGGAGGTGATGATGTCCTTGGCGTAATTGTAGGTCAGGTCCGCCTTGTCGTTTGCCTCGTAGACGCCCACGGACTCCCAGCCAAGGTCATCGAGATAGTCGGCGCAGCCGTTCCTGCGCTGCTCGTGGTTTTCCACTGTGAATTGTCCGGTGATAATTGCGTATTTGCCGGGCTCCGCGTTGTTGCCGACAATGTACTTGCCCGCTTCCTGGCCGGCGGCGTAGGCGTCCTGGCCGAGAAACGCGATGCGTTTGGAGGCAACCGGGCTCTCTCCGTACAGGGTTACCACCGGGATTCCGGCGTCTACCGCTTTGTCAATATAGACCTCGGTGCCGGGGGTGAATGGCGTCACCACAATTCCGTCGTATTCTTCCACGATGGCGGCGTCGATACCGGCGTTGATGGTTGCGGCGTCCAGTACGTCGCCGACAACGATATAATCGACTTCCACATTAAAATTCGCCAAATATTCGGTCCCGATGTCCGCGCCGCTGCGCACAAGCTGCCAGAAAGGGTTGTTCTGGAAGCAGAGGAACGCAAACCGCAACGGCTTGTCGGGCATCACGGGCTCAATTTCCACACCGGCCTGTGCGGGCGCCTCCACCTGCGGGAGCTCCGCGCTTCCGGTTTCTTCGGTTCCTTCGGTTGTGCCGGTTGTATCTGTTGTTGTCCCGCCATCTGCCGTGTCGTTTGTTCCGGTATCCCCGGTGGAGCAACCAAACATCGACAGTGTCAGAACCATGGCCAAAATCCAACCCAAAGTCTTTTTCATTGCTTTTTTCTCCTTTTGTTTTAGTACACCTTATTGTATTACGCCTGAATTTCTCCGGACGCCAAGGTCAAAATTTTATCCTCTGTCGCCTCTTCCCGGCTGAGACACCCGGTGATCCT
>Ga0153946_1000421_pt1 | contig 18587 bp, 16 predicted proteins | sample TSNJ030MetaG_FD_104751 | JGI IMG/M metagenome (GOLD analysis project Ga0153946, IMG submission 104751) | Attine ant fungus gardens microbial communities from New Jersey, USA - TSNJ030 MetaG | ecosystem: Host-associated > Fungi > Mycelium > Unclassified | place: USA: New Jersey, Wharton State... | reverse complement strand
CGCAATGGAATCCCATAAAGGTATCCTTCTGCGTATAATCATAGGTTCCTTTGATATCCGCTTCGTACAGATCCGACGGTACCGTATTATTGATATCGAGCAGCGTCACGATATCTTCACTGACCACCGTTCCAATGAATTCACTTAATGCACCGTAGATATCCACTTCACAGGACACCGGAATACCCTGGGCGGTCAGGCGGCTGTTCACATAGCATGGTACGAAGCCGAACTGGGTCTGGAATGCCGGCCAGCATTTACCGGCGATCGCTACGTATTTCCGGTACCCCCGGTGTTCTTCAATCCAGTCCTTTAAGGTTAATTCGTATTGAGCCAGTTTCACCAGAATCTCCGGCTTCTTATTTCCTGTGCCGAGCTCTGCTTCCATCTCTTTTACGATCGTCGGAATTCGTTCATCATCATCATGTTTATGAAATGCTTCAAACAGATCCAGCTCGGAATTTTCTTCAATTTCCACACCCAGGTTATAGAGCTGTTTGATCGGCGCATTGCAGGCCAGGAAATTAAGCGGACGGGGACCAAAGCTGATGATCTTCAGATCATTCAGTCCGACAACCGCACGGGCGATCGGCAGAAATTCATGGATCATATCGGCGCATTCTTCAGCTGTTCCAACCGGATATTCCGGGATGTACGCCTTGACATTGCGAAGCTGCAGATTATAACTCGCATTGAGCATTCCGCAATAGGCATCGCCGCGCCCCTGGACCAGATCATCGACGGTCTCTTCGGCGGCCGCAACGAACATCTTCGGACCGTCAAAATGCTTTGCCAGCAATGTTTCCGAAATTTCCGGTCCAAAATTTCCAAGGTATACCACCAGCGCATTACATCCCGCCTGCTTAACATCCTCCAGAGCCTGAATCATGTGAATTTCACTTTCCACGATACAGACCGGACATTCATAGACGCCTTCCGCACCATACTTTGCAGTATAAGCATCGACGAGAGCTTTTCTTCGATTTACCGATAAGCTTTCCGGAAAACAGTCTCTGCTTACTGCGACTACTCCTACTTTTACTTCTGGCATATTATTCATCTTCATTTCCTCCTTATAATTGGTTATATTGTAATATTTTCGCCTTTTAATCCGTTAAACGCCCCTTCGATCCCAGCTTCCTCATGCGCAATGAGCCATTTATTCTTAGCAGTCATCAGACGATCTTCTCCCTGATCTCCCAGTGGAAAATCAATCTCCGTATTCGTCTCTCGCGGAAGCACTACTACGCAGCGGAAGCCTTCGCCATCAATTCCGCACGGTGCATAGTGCAGGGTGGTTGCATATACTTCAACCGCTGTTCCGGCCGGTACCAGAAACGCCTCTGCCAGCGCAGTATTATATGTATAGTCCGCCTCTACATCCTGCTGGCTGCCGATTAATAAAATCAAATCGGTCACCGCTACATTCACTTCTGAATCACGGTGATATTCCAGTCCATTCAGCGCCTGATTATGTCCGTTACAGTATCCGATCTGGATCGGCAGACCGCCATACGCCCGATTCCTGAATTCCTCATATACTGCAAGATTCTCCAATTCTTCCGACGACGGTACGTAGATCACATCCTCCGGCAGCGGAGTATGCTTCATCTCCTTAATCAGTCTGCCGACATCATACCCTTCCAATACCTTGCCATATCTGCGAAATGATTCATCAGTTACATTTTGAATTTTCACTTGACTGCATCCTCTTCTTTCTTTATGTATTTTATTTGTCCCAAATTATAGCAGTATCATTTATTTCTATCTACCAAAAACTTGTGAACTTAATGGCAAAAACTTGCGACATTTTTTTCTTGACTTTCTGCTTTTTCAAGTTATAATTAATATTAAGCAATAGCAATGACAGAGATTCAGTACAAAATAGCAGAAAACATTCAGAGAGTTCCCGGCAGGTGCGAGGGGCATGTGGGTTATTTTCGAAATTTCTTCTCTTGAGCTGCTCGAGGAAAGGGAAACCGAGTAATGCGAGCCGTAAGCACACGTTATAGTGCCGAGTATTGATTGATACTTGCTGAGGTTAATATCGCGAGGTATTAACGAATGAAGGTGGTAACACGGGTTAACAAATTCTCGTCCTTCGACTGAAAAGTCGGGGGACTTTCTTTTACGCGTAAGCAATGGGATGTGCAGGCCGCAAGCCGCACGCCTCATGGATGTCTTAAACCAACTCACACCGCGTCAAATTTCTCTCCTCCGCACTTACACCATAAACAACATTTCGAAACATCGGGAGGTAACAAAATGAGAAAAATCACAAAAAAATTATTAGCAGCCGGGCTCACACTAGGCATGTCCCTGAGTCTCTTAACCGGATGCGGCAGTTCCGACAACACCAGTTCCGGCTCCGATTCACAGACCGGCAGTAATTCCAAAGTCTACTCCATCGGCATCATCCAGGCTATGGAGCACAGCGCTCTTGACGCTTCATACGAAGGCTTCGTCGCCGCACTTGCCGATAACGGATATGTGGAAGGGGAAAACATTACCCTGGATCTGCAGAACGCTCAGGGCGACACAAGCAATCTTTCCACAATCAGTGACCGCTTCGTCAGCAATGAAGTCGATCTGGTTCTGGCGATCGCTACTCCTGCCGCTCAGGCAATTGCCGGAAAGACCACCGACATCCCGATTGTTGCAACTGCTGTCACCAGCTACGAAGGTGCGGGACTGGTTGCATCCGAAGAGGAACCCGGCGGAAATCTGACCGGAACCAGCGATATGAATCCGGTCGCAGCTCAGATTGATCTGCTTTGCGATATGTTCCCGGAAGCTGAAACCATCGGAGTCATCTACAATTCCAGCGAAGCCAACTCGGTCATTCAGGTTAACATCGCCAAAGAACAGATTGCTGCAAAGGGTCTGAACTGTGAAGAAGCAACGGTAACCAATACCAATGATGTGCAGCAGGCGATGCAGTCACTGGTCGAAAAATGTGATGCCATCTACATCCCGACCGACAACACCCTCGCCTCTGCTATGCCGACCGTGCGCGGCGTCACTGCCGAATCCAAAACACCGGTCATGTGCGGTACTTCCACTATGGTTGATGACGGCGGCCTGGTCTCGATGGGAATTGACTATTACGACCTCGGCTATAAGACCGGGCTCATGGCAGTCAAAATTTTAGGAGGTCAAAATCCGGGAGAAACGGCCGTCGAATACGCCGATTCCAGTGATGAGATCATGATTAACGGAGAAGTTGCATCTGAAATCGGCTACGAAATCCCAGACAAATATCAAGATGCAGTAATTGATTCCGCAAAAAGCGAATAGAAGGTGAACAGACATGACGAACATTATATTAGGCGCCGCCGCCTTAGGTCTTTTGTGGGCCGTGATGACCATGGGTGTATATGTAACTTATCGGGTCCTGGATATTGCCGATCTGACGGTTGAAGGCTCGATTGTCCTCGGTGCTGCCACCTCTGCAATTGCTCTTTCTCAAGGGGTGCCCCCGCTGCCGGCAACCATCCTGGCTTTTCTGACCGGGATGCTGGCCGGCCTGCTGACCGGGATTCTGCATACGGTTCTTAAGATTCCGCCGTTATTATCCGGAATCTTAAGTATGATCGCACTCTATTCTATCAATATCCGGGTTATGAAGGGCAGTGCAAACATATCCCTGCTTCAGATAGATACCATTTTCACCCCGCTTACCAATGCCGGTTTCAGTCAGAATACCGCTGTTATCATCGTCGGACTGACCTGCTGTCTGCTCGCCGTATTTGTGCTGTTTTGGTTCTTCCATACCGAAATCGGCTGCACCGTCCGGGCCACCGGTGACAATCCGCATATGGCTCACGCGCAGGGCATTAACACCAATACCGCAAAAGTACTCGGCCTGGTTATCAGCAACGGGCTGGTCGGACTCTCCGGCGGCCTGATCGCTCAATATCAAGGCTTCTCTGACGTCCAGATGGGCACCGGATCGATCGTCATCGGACTGGCTTCTCTCATCATCGGTGAAGTACTGCTGGGACGCCGGGGAATGCTGGGTAAATTGCTCTCGCTGATCTTCGGTGCGGTTGTATACCGCGTCATCATTGCGCTGGTACTGAAGCTTGGCATGCAGCCGACCGATTTGAAGCTGTTCACCGCACTGACTGTAGCTATCGCTCTGTATCTGCCGCACTTAAAAGAAATGCTCGCCATCAAATTCAACTTTTCAATAGGAGGACGCCGTAATGCTGCATCTAAATAAGATTACAAAAATATTTAATCAGGGAACGGTCAACGAGAAAACAGCGCTTAACGAATTCTCACTGCACCTCGCCCCCGGTGATTTCCTCACTGTAGTCGGCGGCAACGGCTCCGGTAAATCGACCTTGCTTAACATCATCGCCGGACTGCTCACCATCGACAGCGGTAATATCATGATCGATGGTGAAGACGTTTCCAAACAGCCTGAGTATAAAAGAGCTGCCTTACTGGGACGGGTATTTCAGGATCCGATGATGGGTACCGCCCCGCATATGACCATCGAAGAAAATCTGGCTCTGGCTCTGCGCCGCGGCAAGAATCGCTCACTGCGCCTCGGCAGCTCCAAAAGCGAACGCAAAGTATACCGCGATCTCCTATCACAGCTCGATCTCGGTCTGGAAGACCGTATGAAGTCGCAGGTTGGTCTCCTCTCCGGCGGACAGCGTCAGGCTCTGACGCTGTTGATGGCTACACTGCAATCGCCGAAGCTTCTGCTTCTGGATGAACATACTGCTGCTCTGGATCCCAAGACCGCCAAGACAGTTCTGGAACTCAGCGAAGATCTCGTCACCAGTAAACATATTACCACTATTATGATTACCCACAATATGAAAGATGCCATCAAGTACGGCAACCGGGTTATCATGATGGAAGCGGGACAGATCGTGTTCGAAGCAGAAGGCGGGGCCAAACAGCACCTTACAGCCAGAGATATGCTGGAAAAATTTTCAATACTGCCAACTTAAATTCGGTCTTCATAATCTACCATATAAGTCGGTTATTTGTCTAATCTTATTGGTTAGTTTATCATTTACCTCGTTATGCAGCAACCGCCAGGTCCAGTTGCTGCCGACCGTAGCCGGGGTATTGATTCTTCCTTCCGATTCGAGATCCAGATAATCCTGAATCGGGATCACACATAGCTTTGCTACACTTGCCTGCGCCATCCGAATGAAAGTCCATGAGATTTCATTTGATTCCAGCTCATCCCGTCCCAGATACTCCAAAGCATATCTGCGGTCTTCTTCACTGATACTCTGATACCATCCTCTAATCGTATTATTATCGTGTGTCCCCGTATATACAATACAATTTTCCTTGTAGCTGTGCGGCAGATAGTTGCCTGCTTCTCTGGAATCAAAGGCAAACTGCAGGACTTTCATACCGGGGTATCCGGTATCTTCCAGAAGCTGGAATACTGATTCGGTTAAAAAACCCAGATCTTCGGCAATGATATTGAGTGATCCCAATTCCCGGGTCAGTACCGTAAATAGTTCTAATCCAGGACCGGTCATCCATTCACCGTATTCTGCTGTCTGATACCCTGCCGGGATTGCATAATACTCATCCAGTCCCCGGAAATGGTCAATTCGGATAACATCGTACAGACTGCGGTGATGAGCTATACGTTTCTGCCACCATCGATAGTTTGTTTTTTTATGGTAATTCCAATCATACAGCGGATTCCCCCATAACTGCCCCGCCGCAGAAAAACCATCCGGAGGACAGCCCGCCTGCCCGGTCAGGCGACGATCCTGATCCATCTGGAGCAGTTCCGGATGAGACCAGCTGTCAACACTATCCAAGGCTACATAGATAGGGATATCACCGATGATCTCAATACCTTTCCCATTCGCATAAGCCTTAAGCCGCTTCCATTGCTGCGCAAATTTATATTGTATAAATTGATGGAACTCAATTTCTTTTCTCAATATCTCTTTGTATTGTATAAGAGCCGCCGGTTCCCGCAGTCTGATATCGTCTTCCCATTCCATCCAGCTCTTATCACCAAAGCATGATTTAATGGACATAAAAAGTGCATATTCCGAAAGCCATTCTTCGTTAGCACAGCAAAACCTTTGATAATTATTATCGGTCTTAAGATCACAGCGCTCAAAGGCCTGCCGCAAAATTCCTTTCCTGACCCTGTATATCTTACCGTAATCCACATATCGTTGATCGCTGCCAAATTCACACGCTTCGCACTCCCCCACTCTGAGCAGCCCTTCTTCCATTAATGTCTCCAAATCGATGAAATACGGATTTCCTGCAAATGTGGAAAAGGACTGATAGGGCGAATCCCCGTATCCGGTCGCTCCCAGCGGCAGTAACTGCCAATATTTCTGCCCCGCGTCAACGAGCTGATCGACGAACTGATATGCTTCTTTCGAAAAGCATCCGATGCCATACTTCGACGGCAGACTGGCAACCGGCATTAATATTCCACTTGCTCTCATAGTCTTGGTTCTCCTCTAGCCTTTCACTGCTCCTGCTGCCACGCCCTTGATGATATACTTCTGGCACGTCAGATAGAATATTATAATCGGCATAATTGCCAGTACCAGCATTGCCATCATTGCACCCATGTCAATTGAGCCATAGCCGCCCCTCAGATACTGGATGGCAATCGGGATCGTTTTGTAATCATTTCCGATTACCAGATAAGGAAGCAGATAATCATTCCATATCCACATCGCATTTAAAATTGCTACCGTAATCACGGTCGGCTTCAGAATCGGCAATACTACCCCAAAGAAAGTCTTCAGCGGATTACATCCGTCAATCAGAGCTGCTTCCTCAATCTCCAGCGGAATCGATTTTACAAATCCCGAAAACATAAATACCGACAGACCAGAACCAAATCCGAGATAAATGAAGATAATTCCCACCGGATTATCCAAATAAAGCATATTTGCTATTTTTGACATCGTAAACATCACCATTTGAAACGGTACGATCATCGCAAATACAAACAGATAATAAAGCATCCCGGTAACCTTATTCTTAACTCTGGTAATATACCAGGCTGTCATCGAGGTACACAGCAGAATCAAGGCTACTGAGCCGACCGTAATAAAGGTACTCCAGCCAAAAGCCTGCAGGAAACCAGTCTTGAAAATACCACTGATATAATTTTCAAGTGCTGCAAAGGTCTCACTGGTTGGATATCTAAACGGTGCATCACTGATATATAACTTACTCTTAAAAGAGTTCATCAGAATAATCAGTACCGGAGTAATAAACAGCGCTGATAAAACCATCAGCAAAACGGTCAGTATCCGGCTTTTCCCTTTTGATAATTCTAACATTAGTTCTCCACCTCCCGGCGTCTTGTAAAGTATAATTGCAGCAGTGCGATTGCCGCTACCAGGATGAAGAAGATAACTGCTTTCGCCTGACCGACTCCCTCCCAGCCATTTCTGCCATAGAAAGTATTATAAATATCCAGTGCCAGCATCTGCGTTTCTTTACCCGGCCCCCCCGCTGTAAGTGCCAGATTCTGATCAAACAGCTTAAATGAATTGGTCAGAGTCAGGAACAGGCAGATGGTAATTGAAGGCATCACCAGCGGTATGGTTATCTTGCGCAAGATCTGTAAACCGGTCGCTCCATCGATCTTAGCCGCTTCCACAAGCTCTGGTGATATGTTCTGGATCCCGGCGATGTAAATAATCATCATATACCCGATCAGCTGCCAGTTCATCAGTACAACCAGCCCCCAAAAGCCATATTTCGCATCAGAGGTGAGCGTCACACCGTACGACTTTAGGACACCGTTAATAATCAGCTGCCAGATATATCCCAGGACAATACCTCCGATCAGATTCGGCATGAAAAAGACCGTCCGGAAAAGATTGGTTCCCTTGATTCCTTTCGTCAATGCCAGTCCCAGCAGGAATGCGGTCACATTCACCGTAACCATTGATACTACCGTAAAGGCTGCCGTAAATCCAAGCGAATGCAGAAAGTCCTTATCCCGAAACATACGGATATAATTATTCAGCCCGACAAAGTCCGCATTTACTACTGTAGTAAATTTACAAAACGAGATATATATCCCCATCATAAACGGAACTAAAAAAGCAATAATAAACGCAGCTAATGTCGGTAAAACAAATACCGGGAAATAACGTTTTATAGATTTTTGCATATCGTTACCTCTTCTCTCTAAAAGGACTGCTGTAATCAGCCAGCAGTCCTTTTGTACTTTTATTATTCTGTTGCAGCCTTTTCAGCTGCCCAATCGTCCTTCATATCAGAAACCACATCATCCCATTCTTTATTGCTCTGTGCATACTGAAGCAGAGAAGCACCGAAATTATCTTTGAAGGTCTGACTTGGGAAACTGGTAAAATTCCAGGTAACCGTTGTTTTGGAATCATCATTCATATATCTTACAACTTCCTTCGCGAGCGGATCATCCGGCTGCTCCTCCCCGGTGAAGGTACTGAATGGAGAAATAAAGCCGAGATCATTGGTCATATGTGCCTTTCCTTCATCCGAAGTAGTCAGCCAGTCTAAAAAGTCCAGTGTCGCCTTCTGATCAGCTTCGCTGATCTGACTGTTGACACAGAAATAATTTTCAGTACCGATGCAAAGCCCTTGTTCACTATCCTTATCGATACCGGTATAAATCGGCATAAACTTAACATTTTCTGCTTCTACTACATTTCCGCTGACATCAGATATCTGGCTCCAGCCCCAGTTTCCATTCTGCACCATCGCAGTCTTTCCAAGCGCAAATTCTGCCATTGAATCTTCAACCGTCTTAGATCCGACCAGTCCCGGCTCGGTAATGGAATTATTCAAATACAAATCAAAGATGTTTTTATAGTTATCAGAATAAGTGAATGCAATCTGTGCTTTATCGGTCACACCATCATCCTGATACTCATAGTAAATCGGTACATTTGCCAGATGGGTCTGCCATCTCCAGTCTTCTCCGGCAGAAAAGGACGTTGATGAAAATACACCTTCAATTCCCAGTACATCTTTTTTCGCAGTCATATCATCAACAACTGCTTTTAAAGTATCAAAATCATTAATTTCCTCTGCTGATGTAATATCAACTGCCTTATCATCAAGCGCAAAATATTTCTGCATAATTTCGTCATTATAAATAATTCCATACCCTTCCACTACATAAGGAATTCCGTATACACCGTCACCGCCGGTAATCGCCAGATCTTTATCGGACAGGTTCTCATACAGATTGGTATCAGACAGATCCAGACAATAATCTTTCCATGATTCGTATCCAATCGGACCGTTAATCTGGAACAGGGTCGGCGGATTTTTCTTTGCAATCTCCGATTTTAATGTTGATTCATAACCGCCTGATGCCGCTGTGACAACTTTCACTTTGACACCGGTTAATTCTGTATACTCTGCTGCAATTTCCTCCCATACTTCCGCTACTTCCGGTTTGAAGTTGAGATAGTATACCGAGCCGGTCTCCTTACTGCTGTTTTCGCTGGTTCCGCCGTTCCCGTTTTTACTGCTGCATCCTGCCAAAAGACCGATTACTATAAGTCCTGTTAATACCAATGCTGCTGTTCTTTTCATTTTCATATCTTCCTCCTCTATTTTGTTACAATTTCACATAAAAAGGATAACCTCAAATATTTGAGATTATCCTTTTAACTTTGTTACTTATTCTTCACAGCATATCAGAAAAATATACCAAATAACCTGATAATTTTTATAAGCGGCACTCCAATATATAGTCATCCATGATAAATCCATTGCCAATGTCGGTCTCCTTGGCATCAATTGTTTCAAAGCCAAAATGCTTATAAACATCCAAAGTATGACTGTTATACTTATTACAGGTCAGCCATATTCTTCCCAGCTTACGCTCGCGCCCCAGTTCTTTCAGAAATTCGAACGCCCGGCTGCTAAGCCTCCGCCCGCGGCAGTCTTTCTTTATGTAAAGCTTGCTTAAAAATAGATCACCATCCTCGTCATGAATTCCGGTATAACCAACCAATTCTCCATCGAGAATCAGCTGGTAATATTCATAACCGCCGGCAATCTGTCCGCTTACGGCAGAATAAGACTGAAATTTATCCACCATATAATCAATTTGCTCCGGACTTAGTATAGAAGCAAAATGCTCATGCCAGATAATCGTCGCCAGATCGGTGACCATCTTTATGTCTTCATCGCTTACTGCCTTTACAATTTCTAATGTGCTCATCTTCCCATCTCCTGCTTTTGCTGCCTGCGGTATTCACTGGGCAGCATTCCATATTTTCTTTGAAACTCTCTGGAAAAAGCCTTACTGTTAGCAAACCCGTTATTTATAGCAATTTCCCCGATCGCCTGATCGGTATTGATCAACTCCTTATACGCATATTCTAGCCGCACGTTTTGTACATACGCCTTATAATTCGTTCTGGCATAGGTCTGAAACATATGCGAAAGGTAGGTCGGAGAGTATCCAAATATTCCCGCCACACTCTCCAGCGACAATTCTCTGGTATAGTTAACCCGAATGTAATCGGTAATAGCTGTCAGGCGGTTCAATCTCTTATTCCGCTTGACTTCTTCCGCGCTGACATCGGTCTTGCGGTATTTCGTCACCAGCAGATATACCAGCATATAGAACCAACTCTGAACTTTCAATTCATAACCGATCTCTTTTTCACTATACGTACGGTACATATCCCCAATCAGTTCCATCATCCGTTCATCCTGAATCCGGGGGCTGTGGGAAAAGCGAATAAAATTTTCATCCGTATAATAATTATCAAACACTTTCAGAGGAATCTGCAGTACAATCGTATAGTTCGGCTTCAGCGAAGCGATCGAATGCATCTCATTGGAATTCATCAGCATAAAATCTCCTGCCTTCATCGGATAATCCCGATCATTTACAAAAAGCCGCAGGCTTCCTTCAAATACTGCAAATATCTCAATTGACCGGTGCCAATGTTTCTCTCTGATATAATTCCCGTCCCTCCCCTCAAATACAAACAGCTTAAAAGGGAGATCGGCATTGGGTAAAATCAACTCATGCTGAAACTCCATGGTTCTTCCTCCGTAACTGCCGGTTATCCGAATATCGTTCCTAATACCGTATAAGATAAAATAGTCATAATAAAGGCTGCCATCAGCACACCCAGAATAATTGCCGGAAATGCCTTTTTAAAACGCATTCCCAGAAGCGTTGCAATCAGCGCTCCCGTCCATGCTCCCGTTCCCGGAAGCGGTATCCCTACAAAAATCAGTAAGCCCCAGAATTCATATTTCTCGATCTGATCGCTCTTACTCATCGCCTTGGTTTCCAGTTTATCCACCAGCGGCTTTAGTTTCCGCGTCCCCTTCATCCAATTAAAAATCGGCGTGATAAACCATAAAATAAACGGAATCGGCAGTATATTTCCGATGATACAAATTGGAATCGCCCTCCACATATCAACATTCAAAAGAGCCGGACCTGCTGCCAGAAGCCCGCCCCGCAGTTCCAGAATCGGCATCATCGAAATGATAAATATGATAATCTCATTTGCCGCTTCACCCCCCAGAACGTCTATAAACCATTGAACCAGTGATTCTGTCATATTATTGATACTCTCCTAACATTATTATTGTATATAATCTCCCAAAAAGGTAAATAGTACCTTCATCTCTTCTTCTGTTCCGATCGTTATCCTGAGATAATCTGCAATCAGCTCTTTCTCCCAGTGCCTTACGTAGATCCCTTCTTTCTTAAGCGCTTCAAACAGCTCTTTCCCGTTGTATTTGGGATGTCTGGCAAAAATAAAATTCCCTGCCGGCTCCGGATACACAAAACCCAGCCGCGTCAGCTCCTGCTTCGCCCATTCTCTGGTATCTCTGATTTTCTGCACCCTCTCATCAAAATACGCCTGATCCTTCATCGCTGCCTCTCCTGCCAGCAGCGAGGTGAGATTCATAGTGTATGAGTTAAACGAATACTTTGCATCATTTAAATAACGGATCAGTTCCGGATTGGCAATTGCATATCCAATTCGCATTCCCGCCATCGAGCGGGCTTTTGAAAAAGTCTGCACGACAATCAGATTCTCATACCTATCGATCAGATCCAGTGCCGATTCCCCCGCAAAATCAATATATGCTTCATCGACAATGACAATGACATCCTGATTATGCTTTATGATATCTTCGACAAATTCCAACTTCTCATAAAGACCCGTCGGTGCATTGGGATTCGGAAAAATCACGCCGCCGTTCTCTTTATAGTAATCCTCCCGTCGAATCCGGAAATCTTCATCCACCGCGGGGCATTCATACGGAATCCGATAAAGCTCCGCCCATACTTTATAAAAGGAATAGGTAATATCCGGGAACAAGATCGGTTTATCCGAATTAAAAAAAGTCAGAAAACACATCGCCAATACATCATCCGAACCAACTCCAACGAACACCTGATCCTTCGTCACACCGTAACATTCAGCCAGCGCTTTTACCAATACCGACGAAGTCGGATCGGGATAAAGCCGCAGCTGATCGGCATTCATCTTTTCCAGAATCTTCGCTACTCCCGGTGCCGGGGGATAAGGGTTCTCATTGGTATTCAGCTTAATCACCTTATTCTGCGGCTGTTCGCCGGGTACATAAGGATCGACCTTTCTAATATTTGCTTCATATAATTTCATAAGCATCCTCTATTATTTCTTCAATTTGTAGTATTTCGCAATTTCCGCAAATTTCGGCAGCGAATTCACAATGGTTTCATTAGATACACAGTATGCCATCCGGACATATCCGGGACATGAAAACGACCCTCCCGGTACAATCAGCACATTATATTCCTTGGCCTTAGCACAGAATTCATCTTCATTTTCCACCGGTGATTTTACAAACAGATAAAACGCGCCCTCCGGCTTGACACATTCAAAACCCAGCTCGGTCAAACCATTATACAGAGCATTGCGGTTCCGTTCATAAAACGATATATCAGTCTGCACATCAAGACATTTCGCCACCATCTTCTGCTGCAGTGTAGGCGCATTTACCGAACCGATGATCCGGTTGGCAATGCTGGCAGCAGCGATGACCTGTTCACTGTCGGCCAGCTCATCCGGAATCACCAGATACCCGATCCGCTCACCCGGCAGAGACAGTGACTTGCTATATGAATAAGCAACAGCCGTATTATCATAATATTTCGTCAGATAAGGAACGTTAACCCCATCATAGACAATTTCGCGGTAAGGCTCGTCCGAAATCAAACATATCTGAGTTCCCAGTTCCTCCTGCTTCTTCTCCATCACCTCCGCCAGAGCTTTTATAGTCTCTTCAGAATACACTGCACCAGTCGGGTTGTTCGGTGAATTGATGATTACGGCTTTGGTCTTCACCGTAATCCGATCAGCAAACTCCTCAGGATCCGGATGAAAGGTCTTGGTATTCACCGGAACTTCAACGATCACACCGTCAAAATTAGCGGTATAGCTGCGATACTCTCCAAAATACGGTGCAAATACAATTACTTCGTCTCCCGGATTGAGAAGAACTTTCAGGATCACATTCAGCGCCATCGCCGCTCCAACCGTCATAACAATATTCCTGCCGGAAAAATTGGTACCAAATCTTTGATTCAGCGATTCTGCAACGGCATCACGGACTTCAATATAGCCGGCATTGCTTCTGGTGTATCCGTGAAGCTCCACCGCCTCTTCTTCATCCAGAAGCTGATGCATCGCTTCGTTGACTTCTTTCGGAGCCGGTACGTTGGGATTGCCCAGACTGAAATCAAACACGCTTTCTTTCCCGTGAATAGCCGCCAGCCGGGAACCTTCTTCAAACCACGCCCGAATCTGCGATCCGTTCGCCACCATCACCTTCATTTTTTCTGAAACCATTCATTTTCTCCTTTATCACACTACCTCTTTAATGTTACAGTACCTTTTTCTACCATGAATGCCGGACGGTAAGACTGTTTTGCTCTGCGCAGTCCCGGCGCTCCGGTATCCTCTTCACGGTTGATATATTGATACGCCTGACATTCATGAATTACAAATTGCTGATTGATCATTGGATAGGCTCCCTGAATATCCGGAAAGGCTTTTTCGATATGCACCACAAAGGTATCATCATTGATTGGCTCCCCAATCGTAAAAGCAGCAATCTCACCATTCACCCGCAGCAGACCGCCGGTCAGCTCCAGCTCTTTCATAAACATCAGTGAATTCTGAGTAACGGCAATTTCGTTAACCATGTCTTGATCGTCTTCCAGCTCATGCTGCTTCCGCCACTTCAATGCCATCTGAAAACACTCTTCGTAATTCTCGTCCGTAATTTTTTCATAAGCCCAGTCGTCATAAGTCTCTTTAAACTTATTGATATGATTGCGTTTCCCATGCAGCTTCTTACCCGCCAGCTTGGTCAGCTTCTCAGTCTCGTAGACATAGTCGGCGATATCTTCATCGTATTCAATCTGGAATTTCCCCGGAAACCATTCTTCCAGCTGTGCGAACTGCTCCCGGGTAACGCTGTAAAGCCGGAATTTCTCCATTGCATCCTGACAGTTATCGAACAGCTTCTGAACCCACCCGCGCACATCTTCGGGTGCGCCCACCGGATATGCGAAGGCACATTTTTCTCCGCCTCTATTGTGAAAGATAAGTACGTTATCTACCAATGCGTATTCTACATTGTAATACCGCGCCCATAAAAATACATTCGCAAACGTCCGGTCGCAGCTCCGGCTGGGATATTTCCTGAAGTATGATGAAATAATTCCCTGATCTTCCAGTTGCGGCCGCTTATATTCTATCTCTTCCATGTTCTCTACCTTCTTTTTTATTACCTTCTGGTATTTTTTCTTCTCCCACTCGCTCAATGCCCCTATTATACCATATTATTTGTAAACTTTTTACATATTTATGCAATTCTACTCGAAATGCATATGGTACAGGCCTTCATAAATCCCCTTCCGCTCCAGCAGTTCTTCATGCGTCCCCTGCTCCGCTACGCCGTTTTCGGTCAGCACCAGAATCTTCCGGGCATTCCGTATCGTTGTCAGGCGATGGGCGATTACGAAAGTGGTCCGCTCCTGTGCCAGTCTTTCCAGCGACTGCTGCACGATCTTTTCACTTTCATTATCCAGTGCCGAGGTCGCCTCATCAAAGATCAGAACCGGCGGGTTCTTAAGAAATACTCTGGCAATCGACAGCCGCTGCTTCTGACCGCCCGACAGCTTGACACCGCGCTGTCCGATATCGGTATCATATCCTTCCGGAAAACCGGCAATAAAATCATGCGCATTGGCGTATTTCGCCGCCCGAACCACGTCTTCATCGGTTGCTCCGGGCTTCCCATAACGGATATTATCCATAATCGTTCCAGCGAATAAATAGACGTCCTGCTGCACGATACCGACATTATTGCGCAGATCATCCAGCTTCATATCCCGAATGTCAATCCCGTCGATCCGGATACTGCCGGCAGTTGCTTCATAGAATCGCGGTATCAGACTGCACAGCGTCGTCTTTCCAACCCCCGAAGGGCCCACCAGAGCAATATAATCACCGGCTTTCACATCCAGATTAACGCCATTTAGCACCTTCTCATCATTTCCTTCATACTGGAACGACACATGATCAAAGACAATATCTCCCTTTAGCGTGTCTACCGATACCGCCTCCGGCGCATCGTCAATATCCGGTGCGATAGCCAGAATCTCAAGAAAACGCTCAAACCCGGTATAACCATTCTGAAACTGCTCCGCTGAATTGACCAGCTTCTTAACCGGCTCGGTAAAGTTACTGATATACAACAGGAAGGTAATCATGTCAGCGATATCCATCTTCCCTTTCACCAGATAAGCCGCACCTACGCAGATTACTGCTACCGAAACCATTGTCGTAAGTGCGTTCAGACCGGAATGATACATCCCCATATAAAAATAACTGGTTTTCTTCGCCGCCACGAATTGTGAATTGCCTGCGTTAAATTTTTTAATTTCTTCCCGTTCGTTGGCAAACGATTTCACTACCCGAATACCCGACAGACTGTCCTCAATCTGACTGTTGATATCCGCTATCTTAGCCCTGTTTCGGGCGAATGCTTTTTTCATTTTCAAATTGCATATCACTGCAAAAACCAGCATTACCGGTACAAAAGCATATACCACAAATGTCAGTTTCATATCAATATTAAAGAGAATGATAAACGAGCCGATGATCTTAATTGCCGATATCACGATATCTTCCGGTCCGTGATGCAGCAGCTCACTGATATCGAACAGGTCGCTGGTAACCCGCGAAAGCAGATGCCCGACCTTCTGATTATCGAAAAATGCAAAAGTCAGCTTCTGATAATGTCCGAAAATATCACTGCGCATATCCGCCTCAATCTTCGCTCCCATAATATGCCCAAAATAGGCAATATAATAATTACAGCCCAATTCAACAATCACTAATATAATCAGAATCATGCTGAGCATCACAATCGTCTCCATAATCGTATCGCCATCCATATACAGCACATTCTGCGTAATATAGCGCACAATCAGCGGGATAACCAGAGTCACACAGGCACCGATAATCGCAAATACCATATCGCTGTAGAATAAAAATTTATACGGTTTATAGTATGCTATTAATTTCTTTAATTTCTCTCTCATGTCTCGCCCTACCTGCTCTAACTTGTATTGCCTCAAATCCGAAACAAGGACACAGCAGTAATCTGCTGCGCCCTTAATTAATTATGAATCCTGTAAATTGCTAAGCTTGGCAGCCTGATCCGCTGCTATTAAACTGTCAATAATCTCATCCAAATCCCCATTCATAATGGTATCCAATTTATGAAGGGTCAGCTTAATCCGATGATCGGTCACACGGCCCTGCGGGAAATTATAGGTCCTGATCTTCTCCGAACGATCTCCCGTCCCGACCTGACTCTTTCTCGCCTCCGCTTCCGCATCGTGCTGTTTTGCCTGTTCCATCTCGTACAGACGTGCACGCAGCACTTTCAGTGCTTTGTCTTTATTCTTAAGCTGTGACTTTTCATCCTGACAGGATATTACGATCCCCGTCGGCATATGGGTAAGACGCACGGCTGAATCGGTGGTATTAACCGACTGTCCGCCGTTCCCCGAAGAGCGGAACACGTCAAACTTACAATCATTCATATCAATTTCCACATCCACTTCTTCGGCTTCCGGCATAATCGCCACCGTAATCGTAGAGGTATGGATACGCCCGCCGCTTTCCGTTTCTGGAACGCGCTGCACCCGGTGGACGCCGCTTTCATATTTCAAACGGGAATAGGCGCCCTGCCCGCTGATCATAAAGACCGCTTCCTTGAATCCGCCGATTCCATTTTCATTCAGTGAAATCATCTCAACCTTCCAGCGCCGGCTATCTGCATAATGGGCATACATCCGGTAAATCTCAGCCGCAAACAGCGCCGCTTCATCTCCGCCGGCACCGCCCCGGATTTCCACAAATACATTCTTTTCATCATTCGGGTCTTTCGGCAGCAGCAGAATCTTAATTTCCTGCTCCAGCTCTTCCACCCGATCTTTGGAACTGTTCAGCTCTTCTTTCGCCAGCTCTTTCATCTCCGGATCGTTTTCCTCTTCCAGCATTACCAGGCTGTCTTCAATGTTCTGCTTACAATTCCTATATTCTTTATACGCTTCGACAATCGGCAGCAGATCGTTCTGCTCTTTCATCAGCTTGCGGAAACGGTTCTGGTCATTGACCACATCCGGCTCCTGCAATTCACCCATAATCTCTTCATACCGGATCACCAGATCCTCTAATCTATCAAACACCTCTCACTTCCTCCTCATACTCTCTGACTATTGTACACTCCCGCACACCACGCGGTCAAGTCCCGACAGATCGGTTGTCACCGCAACATTTCCAAATCCCTGCTGCCGCATCAACTCCGATACTGCTTCACCCTGATCATATCCGATTTCAAAAAGCAGCCAGCCGCCTGGTTTCAGATAAGCAGGAGCCGCTGCAATAATTTTTTGGTAAAAATAAAGTCCATCTTCTTTTCCGTCCAGCGCCATTAATGGATCATGTTGCTTCACTTCCTGTTCCAACTGCGCGATCACCGCTGTCCTAATATACGGGGGATTCGCGACAATCACATCATATATCCCCTCAATCTGCTGAAACAAGTCACTCTGCACGAATCTCGCATCAACCCCATGAAGTGCCGCATTCGCTCTGGCCACTGTCAATGCTTCCGCTGATAAATCCGCGCCGGTCCCCTGATCCAGTCCCATCCGCTTCATCAGACTGATCAAAATGCAGCCCGAACCGGTACACATATCCAACACCTGCAGGTCTTCACTTTCAGCTTTGTGATATTCTTCCCGGCATTCCATTTCTCTTCGCTTCAGCACTGTTTCCGCTGCCTCTGCCAGACATTCCGTATCCTGTCTGGGAATCAGAACATGTTCATTAACCCGGAATTCAAGACCCATAAACTCCTGCACACCGGTGATATGCTGCATCGGAATCCGCTGAATCCGCTGCTCAATATGCCTATAATATTGCCGCTCTTCATCTGCTGCCAATTCTTTGTCCATATCCGCGTAATAAGCCGCACGGTCGATCCCGGTGACATAT
>Ga0153946_1000420_pt1 | contig 18594 bp, 22 predicted proteins | sample TSNJ030MetaG_FD_104751 | JGI IMG/M metagenome (GOLD analysis project Ga0153946, IMG submission 104751) | Attine ant fungus gardens microbial communities from New Jersey, USA - TSNJ030 MetaG | ecosystem: Host-associated > Fungi > Mycelium > Unclassified | place: USA: New Jersey, Wharton State... | reverse complement strand
GCGACCAAAGCCAAATATTTTGATGATGCTGTGGGCACTTTCAATATCAAGCTGACGGCGGGCGACATCGCGTATCTGGAAGAACCGTATATCCCGCATAAAATTGTCGGCGCAATTTAATCATTGAAACAGACCGGATGCGAGAAATCATCCGGTCTGTTTATAAGACAACTCTTTTTTCATCGCTCCAACGGCATCGTCCAAATGGCATTGCTATCGTAGGGAACGGTTCCAAACCGTTCCGAATTTTCCATTTTGCAATCGTCTCTAATCACAATTTATTCATATCTATTTGGTACAATAATAACAATATGAAAATTCGCAATAAAGAGGGTGGTCCATGAATGCAGAAATTGAAGAGCAGTTTTTTGGAAGTGATACAAGCCATTGTGCCCATGACGATATTTATTTTGATACTTAATTTTACAATCGCGCCATTTTCCTCCGATATGCTGTTTCGCTTTATCGGCGGGGCGATTATGATGATTGTGGGAATGGCGCTGTTCCTCTTCGGGGCCGATATCTCCATGATGGCGGTGGGGGAAAAGCTGGGTTCCTATCTGGTGAAGCGCCGCAGCCTGCCCATTCTCATTATTTACGGCTTTGTCGTGGGGTTTGTCATCACAATTGCGGAGCCGGATCTCCAGGTGCTGGCCACCAAGGTGAGCAGCGTCAACGAATCCATCGGGAAAACCCTCCTCATCGTCACCGTGGCCATTGGGCTGGGCTTGTTTCTGGTACTGGCGCTGCTGCGCGTGGTGTTCCAGTGGAACATGTCCACTATTATTACGTTGGAATTCATCGCGTGCTTTGCAATCGCGCCCTTCTGCGATCCCTCTTTTATGCCCCTGGCCTTTGACAGCGGCGGCGTCACCACCGGCCCCATGACCGCGCCCTTTATGCTGGCGCTGGGCGTGGGGCTCAGCAGCTCCATCCGCTCCAAGGGCGGCAACAACAGCTTTGGCGTTATGGGTATGGCTTCGGTGGGCCCCATACTGGCGATACTTATCCTGGGGGTGATCTTTAAATAATGACCGTTTTATTTGAAGGCTTCACCAAGACAATGTCCGATATGCTGTTGGCTTTGCTGCCCATCGTCATTATCTTTTTAATTTTGCAGGTCATGAGCCTGCGCATCAGCCGCCGCGAGATGAAGAGGATACTCCTTGGATTCGTCATCACCTATATTGGCCTTGTGTTCTTCATGCAGGGCGTTGTTGTGGCTTTCGACCCCGTTGGCGCCCATTTGGGCGAGGTCATCGGCGCCTCCCCCCGGCGCTGGCTGCTCATCCCCATCGGCTTTATCATGGGCTTTCTCACCGCGTATGCCGAGCCCTCGGTGCGCGTTATGATCAAGCAGGTGGAGGAGCTGAGCACCGGCGCCATCAAGGCCAAGGTGATGCTCAACGTCATCTCCATCGGCATTGCAATCGCCGTGTCCCTGGCCATGGTGCGGCTGCTGGCGGGCTTTTCGCTGTGGTGGTACCTCATACCCGGCTATATCATCGTGCTGACACTCTCACGATTTGTAGATCCCGTTTTTGTGGGAATCGCCTTCGACAACGGAGGGGTTGCCACCGGCCCCATGTGCACCACCTTTATCCTCTCCTTTTCGGTGGGTATCGCGTCGGTCATCGAGGGCAGAAACCCCATGCTGGACGGCTTTGGCGTGGTGGCGCTCATCGCTCTGGCGCCCATTCTCACCACCCTGGCGCTGGGCTGCGTCTACAAGGGAAAGCGCAGGCAGGAGCAAAGGCTGCAAGCGGAGCAGGAGGCCCAAACAACCGACACACGACAAACGAATGAGGACGAAAAGACCCTTGACACACCCGGCAAATGAGTATACTATGGTAGAAGTTTTTTTATTGGTAATTGACGGAGGGAAGCGCCATGAGAGAATCGATAAAATACGAGCTGATTATTGTCATTGTGGATAAGGGAATGGCCGACGACGTCATTGACTCAGCCAGGGAGGGAGGCGCCGAGGGCGCCACCGTGCTCTACGGCCGTGGCTCCGGCATCCACGAAAAGGCTAAATTCTTCGGCATCATCATCGAGCCGGAAAAGGAAATTGTGCTGATTATGGTGGAGGAGCAAATTCGGGACGATGTGCTGGAGGCCGTGGATAAGGGCATAGACCTGGGCAAGCCCGGTAACGGCGTGGCCTTTGTGCTGGATATCAGCAAGGTAACCGGAATCAGCCACATCCACAAAATTCGAAAAACGGAAGATGCGGAAGAGAAGAAGCAATAAACGCATCGGGCTTACTGAAACGAATTCGTATGAACGGCGGTCACCGCAAACATCCGCGGTGATCGCCGTTCTGTTCCCACATACAGGGCCCCAATTTATTATCACTTTTTAATCAGCGTTCAGTATGAGATGGCAAAAATCAGAGGGCTCCGCCCGAATAATTTTGCGATTCCACAGAGAAATTTCAATGTCTGATCTTTGCCGTGCGAACAATCCGACAGCACAAACATATACTGACCTAGAAGGCCGCGCCTTCAATCTTTTTGTTGAGGTATTGAATATGTTTGATTTTGATTTTGATAGAAATAGCAAGGATGACAAAAAACACGACAGGGATTGCGATTGCTGCTGCTGCCGGTTTAAAGAGCCCGATATGAAGAAGAATTCCATCGCCTTCCGGGTGGAAATCACCCCCGAACGCAAGGAAAAGAAAGAGGATAAGAAGTGCGATTGCTGTTGCTGTAACCGCAGGGATGATAACAAAAAAGATGATAATAAAAAAGATGATTGCAAGAAAGATGATCGCAAGAAAGATTGTTGCTGCCGTTGTTGTTGCTGCCGCTGCTGCTGCTAATTTCCAATCCCGAATTACTCATTTAGCCCCGGTGGCTGGCACACGAACAGGGGGAGCCGGTTTTGGCTCCCTTCGCTTTTGGGAAAAACCGGACAAGCCCGGAAACGATTCAATTTTTGTGTAAAGAAAATACCTTGACACCGTTGACAGAGTGTAGTATACTGTATTTTGGAAGCGGGTGTAAAGGAAACATCTTTACATAGGGAGGCGCACATGGCTGAAAATTTGAACATTTCAGTATTGTTGGAATTTTACGGCGAAATGCTCACGGAAAAGCAGCGCGAGGTGGTGGGGCTATACTACAACGAGGATCTGTCCCTTGCGGAAATTGCCGAGCTCAGCGGCATTACGCGGCAGGGCGTGCGGGATTCCATCAAGCGCGCGGAATTCCAGCTGCAGGATTGCGAGTACCGGCTGGGCCTTGTAACACGTTTTCACGTCATCCAAAAGGCCCTGGATGAAATTGTAGACAACGCGGCCCAGGTGCAGGCCGAAAATAACCGCTGCGTGTACTCCGATATTATTTCGGACAAGGCCCAGCGCATTATTGAGGTGGCCAGCAACATTAATATATAGCAGATTCTAAAAAAGGGGGTAGAGCATGGCATTTGAAGGGCTTTCTGAAAAGCTGGAACAAACTTTTAAAAAGCTCCGCCTGCGCGGTAAGGTGAAGGAGTCCGATATCAAGGAGGTCATGCGGGAGGTCCGTCTGGCCCTGCTGGAGGCCGACGTCAACTACAAGGTCGCCAAGGATTTTATCGCCGGCGTTACCCAGCGGGCCCTGGGCGCCCAGGTGCTGGAGAGCCTGACCCCCGCCCAGCACATCATCAAAATTGTGGACGAGGAGCTCACCACCCTCATGGGGTCGGAGAACGTCAAGGTCAATTTTGCCTCCAAGCCCCCCACTGTCGTCATGATGTGCGGCTTGCAGGGCTCGGGTAAAACCACCCATTCGGGCAAGCTGGCCGCCCACTTTAAGAAGCTGGGCAAGCGCCCCCTTTTGGTCGCCTGCGACATTTACCGCCCGGCGGCCATCGATCAGCTAAAAATTGTCGGGGAGCGCGCCGGCGCGCCGGTGTTTGAGCTGGGCAAGCAAAACCCTGTGGACATCGCCAAAAAGGCCGTGCTCCACGCCCGGGACCACGGCAACGACGTCGTGCTGCTGGACACTGCGGGCCGTCTGCACATTGACGAGGAGCTCATGGGTGAACTCAGCGCCATGAAGGAGGCCGTGGGGCCCGAGGAGGTGCTTCTGGTCATCGACTCCATGACGGGCCAGGACGCGGTGAACGTGGCCCAGAGCTTTAACGAAACCCTCGGCATCGACGGCGTCATTCTCACAAAATTGGACGGCGACACCCGGGGCGGGGCGGCGCTCAGCGTTCGGGCCGTCACCGGAAAGCCCATCAAGTTTGTGGGCATGGGGGAGAAGCTGGAGGATCTGGAGCCCTTCCACCCCCAGCGCATGAGCTCCCGCATTTTGGGAATGGGCGACGTCCTCACCCTCATTGAAAAGGCGCAGACCGACGTGGACGCCAAGGAAGCCGAAAAGCTGGCGGCCAAGCTGAAGGAAAACGCCTTTGACCTCAACGATCTGCTGGAGCAGATGCGCCAGATCCGCAAAATGGGCTCTATGTCCAGCATTCTGGGTATGTTGCCCGGCGCGGCGGGAAAGATAAGCAGCGAGGACGCCGAGGAGGGCGATGTGCAAATGCGCCGCATGGAGAGCATCATTTTTTCCATGACCGGGCGGGAGCGGGAGCGCCCCGACATCATAAACCCCAGCCGAAAGCGGCGCATCGCCGCCGGAAGCGGCACCCGCGTGGAGGATGTAAACCGCCTTCTCAAGCAGTTCGGCCAAATGCAGAAGCTGTTTAAGCAAATGGGGGGCAAGGGCAAAAAGGGCAAGAAGCGAATGCCGCTCAGCGCCCTGCGCGGTATGGGTGGCATGGGTGGTATGGGCGGCGGCCCCGGCGGCTTTCCCATGTGACATGCGCACAAGGCAATGAATGATGAAAAATGAATGATGAAAAATTAAGGAGTCGCCTTTGGCGACGATTTGGAAGTATTCCGTGTTGCGATACGCATTCTTTTTCATCCCTCATTCCATTTGTGGCGAAGCCACTCCACAATTCTTCACTATTCATTTTTCATCATTCATCATATTTCCAGCGCATTGTCCCGGCCGCGCCGCTTCACCCAAAGGGGGAAGCGTATGGTTCGGCGGGGGGATGGTGGCTGACCGCAACCGCCGGTTAAACGGCGGGGGAAGGCCCGCATAAAATTTTAATTGCTTCGGGCGGCATGTGTTCCGCTGCCGTAACCCGGAGCAGTTGTAGGAGGTGACAGTTTTGGCCGTTAAAATCAGACTGCGCAGAATGGGTGCGAAGAAGGCTCCTTTTTACCGTGTGGTGGTAGCCGATTCCCGCTTTCCCAGAGACGGAAGGTTTATTGAGGAGGTTGGATACTACGACCCCACCAAAGAGCCCTCGGTTGTAAATATTGACGCGGAGAAAGTGAAAAAATGGCTCGACAACGGCGCGCAACCCACCGATACCGTGAGAGCGCTGCTCAAAAAGAGCAACATAGTCTAGGGTGTATCCGGGAATTAGACGTGTTCGTGCTTTTGCCTAAAATTTTGATGGATTTTGGGCGCGGATAATTTCCGGATACACCCTAAATGCGGCTATGCATTTCCGGCAGAGCTTTCAAGCTCTTGCCGGAAATGTTTATCTGTTTTCAGCGAAGCGGTGGCTGTTATTGTTTTAAAATGCTTTCGCCCTCGTGCCGGCGTGCGAAGGCGGGAGATGTATAGATTCGATAACGCCGGAGAAAGAGGCAGCGACAGTGGAACAGTTAATCACAACCATTGTAAAGGGATTAGTGGACGACAAGGAAAACGTTGAGGTAATTGTGGACGAGCCCTTGGAGGACGGTACAATCACGTACCACATCCATGTGGCGCCGGACGATATGGGACGCGTTATCGGCAAGCAGGGCCGGATTGCCAAGGCGATCCGCGTCGTGGTTCGCGCAATGGCCAACAAGGCCGGGGAAAAAGCGGTTGTAGAAATCGACTAACTAATCGACCAACCAATCGTTTGGGGGCAGCTCGGTTGCCCCCATTCTTATTTGGGAGAGCATGGAAACGATGAGAAAACAATATTTGGAATGCGGAAAAGTAATCGCCGCCCACGGCGTGCGCGGTGAAGTGAAGGTGGAGCCCTGGTGTGATTCGGCGGAATTTCTCGCCGGGTTTTCCACTGTGTACCTGAAAAAGGGCCAGCAGCCCCTGGAGGTGGAGGGCGCCCGCGTGCACAAAAGCATGGTGCTGTTCAAGCTGCGGGGAATCGACAGCGTTGACGACGCGGTAACGCTGCGGGGAAAAATTGTATATATTGATAGGGAGGACGCGCCCGCGGAGGAGGGCCGCCACTTTATCCAGGATTTAATCGGGCTTTCCGTGAGCAACATCGACACAAAAAAGGATTATGGCCGTCTGGTACAGGTTCTCGCAACCGGTGCAAACGACGTTTATGTGATAGAGGACGAGCAGGGTGTACAGCGGCTGGTTCCCGCCATTCCGGAGGTGATACGGGAGCTGGATGTGGACGGCGGCGTCCTGCGCATCCGGCCGTTGAAAGGATTGTTTGACGATGAGGATTGATGTAATGACCCTTTTCCCCGAGATGTTTGAGCCAGTCATCGCCACCAGCATCATCGGGCGCGCCCGGGCGGCAGGCAAGCTGGATATCCGCTGCCACCACATCCGGGACTACACGCTGGATAAGCACTGCCGCACCGACGACACCCCCTACGGCGGCGGCAAGGGCATGCTCATGCAGGCGGAGCCCATCTACAACTGCTACAGCGCCGTGACCCTCCAGTTGGGGGGAAAGAAGCCCCACGTCATCTATATGACGCCCCAGGGCGCGCTTTTTACCCAGCGGCGGGCGGTGGAGCTCTCGCAAATGGAGAACCTGTGCATTTTGTGCGGCCACTACGAGGGCGTGGACCAGCGGGTGCTGGACGAAATTGTGGACGAGGAGATCTCGGCGGGGGACTATGTGCTCACCGGCGGCGAGCTCCCCGCCCTTATGCTGCTGGACTGCGTGGGGCGGCTGTGTGACGGCGTGCTGGCCGAGGAGATTTGCTGGCGGGAGGAGAGCCACTCCGACGGCCTGCTGGAATATCCCCACTACACAAAGCCCGCCGTGTGGCGCGGCCGCCAGGTGCCGGAGATTCTGCTCAGCGGCCACCACGCCAACATCGCCGGGTGGCGGCGCCGGAGATCCCTGGAAAACACCTGGCGCAAGCGCCCGGAGCTGCTGCGCACGGCGGCGCTCACCGACGAGGAGCGGGTGTTTTTGTCGGCGCTGGAGGAGCGGGAGGAAAAAAGAGGGGAGGAGCGGACATGACGGGTACTTGGGTGAATCTGCTGGCCATCGTTGTGGGTTCCATGGCGGGCCTTTTGCTGAAGCGGGGCATACCGGAGCGCGTCAGCAGCGCGGTGCTCCGCGCCCAGGGGGTGGCCATCTGCGTCATTGGCGTCAGCGGCATGCTCTCCAATATGCTGGCGTACAACCCCGCAACCGGCGGGATGGACAGCTCCGGCGGACTGCTGCTGCTCATCAGCATGGTTTTGGGCTGTGTCGCCGGCGAGCTGCTGCGGCTGGACGATACTCTCAACCGCTTTGGCATGTGGGTGGAGCGCCGCATCGGCGACAAGGGCAAGGGCTTTTCCCAGGGGTTTGTCTCGGCGTCGCTGATATTTTGCGTGGGCGTCATGTCCATTATCGGGCCCCTGAACGGCGGGCTCACCGGGGACGGCGGCGTCTTGTACATAAAGAGCATGCTGGACGGCACCACCGCCATTATCCTGGCCTCCACACTGGGCTTCGGCGTGCTGTTTGCGGCGGTGCCGGTGCTGGTGATCCAGGGGGCGGTGACGTTGCTGGCCCAACAGCTTCAGCCCTTTGTCAACGACGAGCTGCTGGGGATGTTCAGCATGGTGGGCTACGCCATTGTATTTTGCGTCGGGGTCAATTTTCTGCTGGACGCAAAAATCAAGACAGCCAATCTGCTGCCGTCCATGCTGGTTCCCATCGTCTATTATTTTGTCTCCAACGCCTTGGTATGATAACCTGTTTAGAGCCTGAATTGACACGGCGGGTTTCATTCCCCGCCCCTTGGGGCGGATACCATAATCCCCGCCGCCCCGCAGGGCGGTATCCTTAAGGGATACACCGGGGCTCGCCCCGGTGAGTGTCATTTCTGTTAAATTGCATATAATGTTGAAAACTTTGTGGAATTATTGCACAAATAATAAGCGGTAAAATAATTTTTTGTTGGAACAGTAACAGAAAATACCGCACAAATCGCGTTGGGCGGACATATCCGCGTTGACTGTAACCTTGTTTGTGCTATAATGCTTGTGTACTGATGCAGGTTTTAATAGAGCAATATAACTAGAGTACTAGATATTGTGTATTTATTTTAGGGGAGTAGTTTATTATGTTTGTAAAAGAAGTTTCTGTCCAAAATCAAGTCGGCTTACATGCGCGGCCTGCAACCTTCTTTATCCAAAAGGCCAATGAGTATAAATCCTCCATTTGGGTGGAGAAGGAGGAGCGCCGCGTCAACGCCAAAAGCTTGTTGGGCGTTTTGAGCTTGGGTATTGTCGGGGGCACCGCCATTAAGGTGATCGCCGACGGCGCCGATGAGCAGCAGGCGGTAGAGGGCTTGGTCAAGCTCATTGAGTCCGGCTTCTCCGACTGACGCCATCGGGAGGCACCTTGTACGGCAAAATGCGGGGCTGTTGCAAAATGGAAAATTCGGAACGGTTTTCAACCAGACCGCATTTTGCAGCAGCCCTTTTTTGGCATCCTTCATTTTTTTCATTCGTCGTGGGAGGGAAGCTATGAATAATGACCGGCTGGATTTTTTAAGGGACAAGGTGAAGCGCCTTCCCATGGACCCCGGCGTGTACATCATGCGCAGCGCCGGGGGCAAAATTATCTATATCGGCAAGGCCAAGGCTCTGCGCAACCGCGTGAGCAGCTACTTTCGCAGTGTGGATAAGCATGAGCCCAAGGTGTACCGCATGGTGCAGAGCGTCCACGACTTCGACTATATTGTCACGGCCAGCGAGTTTGAGGCCCTGGTGCTGGAGTGCAGCATGATAAAGCAGCACAAGCCCAAGTACAACATCCTGCTCAAGGACGACAAGGGCTACCACTACATCCGCGTCTCCAACGAGCCCTACCCCCGCATTTCGGTGGCGCTGCAAAGACTGGAGGACGACGCGGACTACATCGGGCCCTTCACCTCGGGCTTTGTGGTGAAGCACACGGTGGAGGAGGTGAACAACGCCTTTGCGCTGCCCACCTGCCACCGCCGCTTTCCCGAGGAGCTCCGGCGGGGGAGGCCCTGCCTCAACTACCACATCAAGCGCTGTTTGGGCGTTTGCACCGGACGGGTGAAGCAGGCGGATTACCGGGAGATCATCGATCAGGCCCTGAAATTTATCCACGGCGGCTCCGAGAGCACCATTGAGCTGCTCCAGGCAGAGATGGAACAGGCGTCGGAAAACATGGAGTTCGAAAAGGCCGCCGGTTACCGCGACCGCATCCGGGCCATCAAGCGCCTCACCGACAAGCAGAACGTGGTGTTTGCCCGGGTGCCCAACCAGGATGTGCTGGCCATTGTGCAAAACGGCGCCGAGAGCTGTGCCGTCGTGCTCAAATTCCGGGAGCAGCGGCTGGTGGACAAGGAGGACTTCTATCTGGGCGAGCTTGCGGATCTGCCCGGCGCCCGCAGCGGCTTCCTCCTCTCCTATTACGGCGGGCGCGGCGAAATCCCCGCGCAAATCTCTCTGGACGGGGAGTGCGAGGACGGGGAGCTGGTGGCCCGGTATCTGGGCGAAAAGCGGGGAACACGGGTGGCGCTGCACCGGCCCGAGCGGGGCGAGCAGCTCCGCCTGGTGAAAATGGCCTGTGCCAACGCCGCTCAGAACCTGGCCCACAAGGTGGAGCGCACCGGCAAGGAGCTGGCTGCCCTGGATGAGCTGGCCCGGCTGCTGGGGCTCGCCATGCCCCCCCAGTATATCGAGGCCTACGACATCTCCAATCTGGGGTCCGAGACGGTGGCGGCGGGCATGGTTGTCTTTGAAAACGCCCGCCCCCTGCGCAGCGCCTACAAGAAGTTCAACATCAAAACCGTGGAGGGCGCCGACGACTACGCCTCCATGCGGGAGGTGGTGTACCGGCGGCTGAACCGCTATCTGGAGGAGAAGGAGACCGGGAGGGGCTTTGGGCGTCTGCCGGACCTGATTCTGCTGGACGGCGGAAAGGGCCACGTGTCCGCCATCCAGCCGCTGCTGGAGCAGTTTCAGCTCGCCATTCCCCTTTACGGCATGGTGAAGGACGACAAGCACCGCACCCGGGCCATTGCCGGAGACGGCGGGGAAATTGCCATCAACTCCAGCCGCAGCGCCTTCACCTTGGTGTCTCAAATCCAGGATGAGGTCCACCGCTTTTCCATTGCCCACATGCGGGGGCGGCACAAAAAGAGCGCCTTTGAGCTGAAAATTACCGCCGTGCCGGGCATCGGCCCCCAGCGCGCCGCCGCCCTGTACCGCCACTTCAAGACCCAAAAGGCGCTGCGGGCCGCCTCGGTGGAGGAGCTGTGCGCCGCCCCCGGCATGAACCGCGCCGCCGCCGCCCGCCTCCACGCCTATTACCACGGCGAGCCCGGGGCCGCCGAAATAAGGAAGATGAATGAATAAAAAATGAATGATGAATAATTATGGTATCGCCATTCGGCGATGAATTGAATAACACATGGGGGACTTGTGTTTTATTTTGATCCATCCGCGCAGCGGATTCCACAATTATTCATTATTCATGCGTTTGTCGCGACAGCAAAACGATATACAGTTGACAATATCCCCCTGATTGGAGATAATAAGATATATGTTAAAATTACAGGAGAGAGAAAACCGAAAAAATGAGAGTGATAACCGGAACCGCCAAAGGAAGAAACCTGGAGACGCCCGCCGGACCCAACACCCGCCCCACCTCCGGGGTGGTGAAGGAGGCAATGTTCAGCGCCATTCAGTTTGAGATACAAAACGCCAACGTGCTGGATCTGTTTGCAGGCTCCGGCCAGATGGGAATCGAAGCGCTTTCCCGGGGGGCCAAATCCTGTGTGTTTGTGGACAACTCCCGCGCCGCGCAAAGCGCGATAAAGGAAAATTTGGACAAAACCGGGCTGCGCGCCCACGCAAGGCTGGCCGCCTTGGACGCCAACGTCTTTTTGCGCTCGGCGTCCGGCCCCTACGACATCGCGTTTTTGGATCCCCCCTACGCGCAGGGGCTGATGCAGGCAACGCTTTCGCGGGTTGCCGCGGTGATGCGGACAACCGGCGTCATCCTCTGCGAGACCGACAAAGCGGAACCGCTGCCGGACACGGCGGGGGAATTTACCTTGTTCAAAAACTACCGCTATGGAAAGACCAAGGTGACCGTGTACCGCAATCCGACAGCTTGGGAAGAGTAGACGACCGAAATGATTGGAGGACGCGTTATGGCAAAGGTGATTTGTCCGGGCAGCTTTGACCCTGTGACAAAAGGACATTTGGACATCATCACAAGGGCCAGCGCCCTGTTTGACGAGGTGGTGGCGCTGGTGGTCATCAATCCCCAGAAAAACCCGTCGTTTACCGCCCAGGAGAGGGCGGATATGCTGCGCAAAGCAACGGCCCACATCCCCAATGTCAGCGTGGATTCCTTCCACGGGCTGTTGGCGGATTACGTGCGCCAAAGCGGCGCCATCGCCATCATCAAGGGGCTGCGCGCCATGACCGATTTTGAATATGAATTCCAGATGGCTCTGATCAACAAAAAGCTGGTTCCCGAGGCGGAGACCATCTTTTTGACCACCACCAGTGAAAACATGTATCTGAATTCCAGCGTGGTCAAGCAGGTGGCGTCCTTTGGCGGGAATATCGCCGACTTTGTGCCCACCGAGGTCCTGCCGGACATTCAGCTGCGCCTCTGCGATAAAATTTAGAAAAAACGGGAGGTCTGCTCTGTGAATATAGAAGAAGTACTGGATATAATGGACGAGCTGCTGGACAAATCCTGGGGACTGCCCCTTTCCGGGGGAAAATGCGTGGTGGATGTGGACAAGATGCGGGATCTCATCGACGACATCCGCATCAACCTGCCCACAGAAATAAAACACGCCCAGGCCATTGTGGTGGAGCGCAACGAGATCATCGAGGTGGCGAAAAAAGAGGGCGAGGTCATTATCCGCAAGGCCGAGGATCGCGCCAAGAGCCTGGTTTCCAACCAGGAGATCGTCAAGGCGTCCCAGTCCAAGGCAACGGACATTATGTCTCAGAGTCAGATGAAGGCCAAGGAGATACGCCGGGCGGCCCAGGAGTTTTCCGACGAGGTACTGCGCACCACCGAGGAGGCGATGACAAAATCGCTGGGCGAGCTGCGCAGTGTGCGCCAAGCGCTGCGCAGCGCAGGCAAGCGGACCCTGACATCCCCCCAGGAATTAGGAACCTCTAAAGAATAAGCTGCCTGTGGGGCGGCATAAAAGGGAGTAATACCATGGAAAACCAGGTTGTTTTTAAAAGCACTGCCTTTGGAGGCTTTGACAAAAAAAGCGTGATGGACTATGTCAATGAGCTCAATGTCCGGGTGGGGGAAAACCAGGCCCAGCTTATGGCGCAAATGGATGAGGTCAACAAGCGGAACGGGGAGCTGAGCGCGCGGCTCCAGCAGACAGAGGCCCGCCTTGGAGAAGCCCGGAGGGATTTGCAGGCCGCCAACAATGAGCTGGCGGCGGAGCGCAAAAAGTCCTCGGACCTCACAGGGCTTATCGACAGCCTCAACGAGGAGGTGTCCAAGCAGGAGCAAATAATCATCGGCAAGGACGCGGAGCTCCGCGAGCACATCCGGAAAATTGAGCGGATAGAGCGGCAAAACAGCCTGCTGGAGGCCAGCCGCAGGGAAATGGAACAGGCCTCGGTGCAAATTGGCAAGCTGATGCTGAGCAGCCAAAGCGAGGCCGATCAGATTATACGGGAGGCAAACAGCCAGGCGGAGGTTATCACAAGGCAGGCGGACCAGGCTGTGGCCGACGCCAGGGTGCAGGCAAACGATATTATCGCGGAGTCCGAATCGCTGCTGGAGGAGGCGCAGGTCCAGGCCGGGGACATCCTAAGGGGCGCCGAGGACACGCTGCAATATATGCACCGGCAGTTCTCCGCCTTCCGCCGGGAGGTGGAGCAGGTGCAGGAAAACATCGCCCAAGCCGTGGGCGTTATCACCAAAAAGACCGGGGACATCACCCAGACTATCGCACGGGTGGAGGAGAATATGCTGAACACCGCCGCCGTCCAGCTAATTCCGGAGGAGGGAGAGGCTGTTGCGCGGCGCTTGGAGGAAGCGGACGGCAGTGATTTTTTTCGCTCCGCCGCGGAGTGCTGAACAGCGTTCCACAGGCGGCATCCCGTCCCGCCATTCCCCCGCGTCCGGGCCGGCCCGTCCCCAAAACAGGCCGGTCCCGCCGTCTGCAAGAGCGCATCGTAAAGCGCAGAAAACATTTCAGCGGTGGATTTTCGGGCTGATTGAGAGGTTTTTGTGAGGACTGCGACCGGCCCGCGGGCGAAACGACGAAAAAATCCCCGCCTTGGGAATACATTATATTGCGTTGATAAACGCGTGATGGAAATAAAAACCATCACGCGTTTATTGATGAAAAGAAGGAATATTATTTGACGTGATTGTTTTTCGTATACGTACAAGTGCTACTGCGGGTAATCAGCGTGGTGCCCACTTGGATCTTGGTAAAGGGGGCATTTGTATTTTGGATGCGATCACAAAGCAGCCTCATTGCCCAGCTGCCAATATCCTGACAGCTCACATTCATGGTGGTGAGCGGGGGATCATTGATAGCGGAATAGGGAATATCATCGAAGCCCACCACCGAAATATCCTCCGGTATCCGCAAGCCATATTCCTTAAAGGCTTTGATTGCCCCCAAGGCGATGCTGTCGTTGGTGGCCACCAGCGCCGAGGGAAATGTTGTATTGTTTTGCAGCAGCTCCAGCGCCATTTCATATGAGCCGGACATGGTGGGGTGCAGGGGGTAGATAAGATTGTGGTCCAGCGGTAGGTTGTATGCGCCCAACGCCGCTTTGTAAGCCTGCAGCCGGGCCAGGCAGTTGCTGCTGGGCATGTTGTTGTACAAATACCCGATGCGGGGATGACCCAAATCGGCCAGATATTTCACAGCGCAAAAGGTGGCCTCGTAATTGTTCATGTTGACACAGTTGACATGCTCCAAATCCATATAGTTGTCAATCGCTACTATGGGAACAGGAATATTGCGCAAATGGCATATGTCCTCTTTTTCGAACTCCGTGGCCAACAGAATGATTCCATCCAGGGGCTGCGCGCGTACCAGATCGAAAATTTCCCTAATGTTATTTTTACCAAACACCGTCATCACAAGGTCAAAGTTGAGACTGCGGGCTTCCTTCTCCACCGAGTCGATAATCGCGGACACAAAGCCCGCGTTGCCGTTCACCAGGTAAGAATGCCGACTGTATTTGAGGAACCGGATGCTTTTGTACTGGACGGTCGGCTCGTGTAAATTTATGCGATAGCCATTTTCAATTAAAAGATTCGCGATGCTCTCCCGTGTTTTTGCGCCGACCCCCTCCTTGTTGTTCAACACCATGGAAACTGTAGAGGGCGAGACATTGGCAACCTTTGCAATTTCCTTGAGGTTTATGATAACGGCCTCCTCTCCATTGTTTATCCATTTTTACTATAACACAAGTTTGGAAAAACACAAGACATTTTAATAAATTCTGGATATTTATTAAAAAATGTTTATAATTTAATAAAACACCCGGGCGTTTCGACGAATATTCCCTAAATAATTTAGTTATATAGAGAAATTTAAGGGGCAGATATTGTAATTTATTAAACAGGGTGCTATATTATAGTAAAACTATTTATTAACTATTCTCTGCCCCTGGTGGAGAAAAGGGGGCTGTCGAGAATGATTGATCGCTCTGTTCGAAATGGTTACAATTATGCGAAGGAAGTATACGCGGGGGTGGGGGTGGATGTGGATGCGGCGATGCAGAAAATTCACCGCATTCCGGTTTCCATGCACAGCTGGCAAGGGGATGACCTCATCGGCTTTGACGGCATTGGCGAACTCACCGGCGGAATTGCCTCCACCGGAAATTATATGGGCAGAGCCACAACCGCGCCGGAGCTGCGGGGGGATGTGGAGGAGGCCCTTCGCCTGATTCCAGGCAAAGTTAAGCTCAATTTGCACGCCTCCCACGCAGAGATGGGAAGCGAAAAGGTGGATCGGGACACATACTCGGTGGCCCAATATCAAAACTGGCTGGATTGGAGCGCGGAAAATAAGCTCGGTCTGGATTTTAACCCCACCTTCTTTTCCCACCCCAGGATGGACGGAGATTTTTCTTTGGCAAGTGCCGACCCGGGGGTGCGCCGGTTTTGGATTGAACATGGCAAGCGCTGCCGGGAAATCGGCCAGGAATTCGGCAAGCGTTTGGGTCAGGTTTGCGTGGTGAATTATTGGATGCCCGATGGATACAAGGACATCCCCGCCGATACCAGAACCCTGCGGGAGCGGATGGTGGAGTCCTTGGACGAGATCTTCGCGGACAAGCTGAATCCCAGCTATATTCAGGAGTCGGTGGAGAGCAAGCTGTTTGGCCTCGGAGTGGAAAGCTACACGGTGGCAAGTCACGAATTTTCTTTGGGTTACGCCATTACCCGCGGCAAGCTGTATTGCCTGGATGCCGGACACTTCCATCCCACCGAAAAAATCAGCGATAAAATCAGCGCCGTGCTGCTGTATATGGACAAGGTGCTGCTGCATCTCAGTCGGGGGGTGCGCTGGGACAGCGATCACGTTGTGATTTGGGACGATGAACTCCAGCGGATTATGGACGAGGTGATCCACAACGGTTATGAAGACCGGGTTTTCATCGGCCAGGATTATTTTGACGCCTCCATCAACCGAATAGCCTGCTGGGTTATCGCCATGCGCAACACACGCAAGGCCCTTCTCAAGGCCGCGCTGGCTCCAATAGCGAAAATTCGCCAGGCGGAGCTGGACGGGGATTATACAAGCCGTTTAGCCCTTCTGGAGGAGACAAAAACCCTGCCCTTTACCGCTGTTTGGGATTACTACTGCCTGCAAAGTGAAAAGCCGGTGGGTGCCCGTTGGCTGGAGGAAGTAAAAAGATATGAGCGGGAAGTACTCAGCACCCGTTGCTGAATATGTCAGGATATTGTTTGAAAGGAAGGTCCATTGGTATGAGAAGAATGCTCATTGACACCGACACCGGTTCCGATGATGTTTGGGCGCTAATCGCCGCGTTGCGGGCAACGGAGGAGGTGAAGGTGGAGGCCATCACTGTGGTGTGCGGGAATGTGCCCTTGGATTTGTGTGTAAAAAACGCGCTAATCGCGGTGGAAAAAGCCGGTACCTATATACCTCCTGTTTACCGCGGCATGTCCCGACCCCTTGTGCGGGACAAGCTGTACACCAGCGAATACGTCCACGGAAAAGATGGCCTCAGCGACCTGAACCTACCCTATCCATCCATTAAGGAGGACCCGGGCCACGCCATGGACGCCATTATCGACCTTGTCATGGCGAATCCCGGGGAGATCGAAATTGTCACCTTGGGCCCGCTGACCAATCTGGCCATGGCCTATCTCAAGGAGCCCCGGATTGCGCGGCTGATTAAAAAAGTGTATATCATGGGCGCAAGCGGGCAGGATCAGGGCAACGCCACGCCCGCCGCTGAATTCAACGTTTATGTGGACGCGGAGGCCGCTCAGATAGTGCTGCAAAGCGGCATGGACAGCCTGTGGGTGACATGGGATGTCTGCCGGGGAGAGTGTGAAATCACCCCGGAGGACATCGCGCATCTGCGGGGACTGGGTTCGCCCGTGGCGGATTTTTGTGTGGATTGCACCACTGTTTTGCGGCAATATGAGCAGAATAAATATGGCAAGGACAGCTATGGCGTTATCGACAGCATCATTATGATTGCTGTGCTCTACCCCGGCGTGATGGGCAAGGTGTACCAGGCGTATTGCCAGGTGGAGACGAAAGCGGGGTTGACCTATGGATACTTTTCCATCGATAAGCAGCACCAGCTCCACCATCCGGTCAATGCCTCCATCTGCCAGGAGGTAGATTCTAAACTGTACAAGCAAAGGCTGTTTCAGCTCTTTTCCTGACACGGGGAAATTGCCGGCGCTGCCCCCGCCATCGGAATAAAATAAAACGCAACCGGCAGCCCCACAAATAAACCGGTCCGATTAATTTGTGGGGTTTCTATAGAATAACATGGATAGCATTTCAACTGTATTGTCATTCCCATAAGTTGAATTGTCAGATAGCTCATCCTTTGGAAAAAAACCGAATTATCTTAGGAGGAAAGCGAATGAAAAAGCTAGCAGCACTGATTTTGGCGATGTGCATCACCGCCACACTGGCGGTGGGTTGTACCAAGGAAGAAGCTCCCGGCGCCAATGCCGACACCGCCGCGGGAGAGGGTCAATCCACCGCTGCCACCCTGAAGGTGGGTATGATTTGCGGAGCCAAAACCATCGATGACAAATCCTTTAACCAGGCCACATGGGAGGGTATCCAGCGGGCGGCGGAGGACTTTGACATCGAGACAAAATACCTGATTCCCTCCGATATGTCCACGGCAGGCTATTTGCAGGAGATTCAAAACCTGTACGACGCGGGGTACCGCATGATTGTCACCCCGGGCTATGTATTTTCCAAGGCTATATTCGACGCGCAAACACTGTATCCGGACTGCAAATTTGTCATTTTGGACAGCGCCCCCCAGGATGACGGAGCCGAGGAAGCGGTTATTGCCGCCAACACGGCAGCTATCGATTACGCGGCCCAGGAATCCGGCTTTGTGGCTGGCTTCGCCTGTGCCTTACAGATCAAGGAAGGGGAGTTTGGCGCTCTGTTCGGCCAGGAAATCCCCCCCACCAAGCTGTTCAAAACCGGTTTTCAGCAGGGTGTCATCTATGCCAACGAGAATTTTGACACCAATATCAAGATGAAGGACGAAAACTTTGTTTGGTCCGGTTCTTTCAGCGACGCCGCTTTGGGTCAGCAGATTACCGCGCAGCTTTTTAACAGCGGAGTGAATCTGGTATACTGCGCGTGTGGAACCACCGCCTTGGGTGGCTTTAACGAAGCCAAAGCCAGGGTGGAAAAAGGCGAGGAGGTTTGGACTGTGGGCTGCGACGTGGACCAGTATGAGGATGGACTACTGGAAAACGGCAATTCCGTCACCATGACCTCCACCATGAAAAACCTTGGCAACTCCACCTACGATATGATCAAGGCCGAGCTGGACGGCACCTTTGAAGGCGGCAAGCTGGTGATATTCGACGCCAAAAACGGCGGCACCGGCATACCCGCGGAAAACCCCAACCTCAGCGCGGAGGTGCAGGCGGAAGCAGACGCTGTTCTTGAAAAAATCATATCCGGTGAAATTGTTGTCTCCACCGAAGAGACCGACGTAACCGCGTACAATTGATATTGCCGCTATAATAATACTAATCTTCCATCAAATCGTCGAAAGCTTTACGGGTCTTATTGCGCCATACTGCGTTGTCGTCCTTGCCGGGCGTCATGCCCCAATGCGACCG
>Ga0153946_1000418_pt1 | contig 18609 bp, 18 predicted proteins | sample TSNJ030MetaG_FD_104751 | JGI IMG/M metagenome (GOLD analysis project Ga0153946, IMG submission 104751) | Attine ant fungus gardens microbial communities from New Jersey, USA - TSNJ030 MetaG | ecosystem: Host-associated > Fungi > Mycelium > Unclassified | place: USA: New Jersey, Wharton State... | reverse complement strand
TTAGTTGTATTTGACATGCTCTTTTTCAAGATTAACCTTTGTAAATTTGACAACTTGTTTGATGTGCCCAATACTATGGATTTAGAATATTTAATACATATACTCAAGCCTTGTCAACTCAGATTTTAGCTAACCATTGTTTGAGCAAAATTATTCACATACAAAGAAGATGGTTGCCAGTCATGTGTCTTACACTGTGTGTATAAGTAAATAGCTCAATCAATCAGGAACTCCATCAAGCCCTCTTTGTAACCCTCAAAGAGTCTGCCTCTGAGTCATGATAACTTGAGTTGCACAACAATCCCCTCCTGCTGCTGTACCCATAGTGAGGGACAAAAGTATTCAAATGTTTTCACTAAGTTCAGTGAAATGCAAATATCTGTAGGTAGTGACTTGTAAGAGAAGTCACATGATTAGATACCCACTCCTAAGATATGATTATGTCAGCTTGTTTTTATTACAATAAATTATACAAGATATCTAGTTCATTTGAACATGGTGACAGAGGGTTGCTAAGCATTATCTGGATCAAAATAATCATGGTCAAATTAAGTAGTGTTGTGAATAATGTCTTGAGAAAATGTACATCCACTGTGATCCTTCAGTTTCCAAACCTGGAGCAAGCCTGGGTCATTACATGTTTGGAAAGCAACATTGTGTATCTAGGGAAGTCTGAAAGACCCCCAAAATTGAAATTTATGCTCAGCATCTTGGCATAGAGCATTCTAGGTAATCTCTTACTCAGACATTACTACAAAAATATTATGATATTGTTGGTGTAATACTCGACCCTCCCCATATCAGGGAATATTAAGATAATGTTAAGATATCATCTTGAGGCAGCACTATGAACATACATGTGAATATCACTTTGTACCTGTGCTTTTAGAGCCCAGGATCATTTTCCAATGCAAAATGTTCTGAAAATAGCATCTAGAATTTCCTCAGTGTCCACGGAACCTGATATCTTCCCAAGGGCGCGAGAAGCATAACGAAGTTCTTCGGCAGCTAGGACAATATCTTCAGGAGCTATCGAATGGAATCAACGGCCGCAAGTCGAGATCATCAAAAGGTAACGTACGACACCCTAAGAAGGCCTGAAGAAATGCAGAGGCACTTTCAAGATGAGCGCGATGTCGAGCACGAGTAATGATCGGCAAGGGAGCATTGTATCGCTTTGTCTCTTCCACTAGACCCTGCATCAGGGGACTAACGGAGAAGAGACGATGTAATTCCTCTCCGAAGCCTTCTAAAAACTGTGATGTTCCCTGTTGTTGTGAAAGACTCAAGATCCAAGTCCGGTTTCTGAGAAACTGGGACATGGAATTCAGGTGCGGGTTGTTGGATTGAGGGGAGATTTCACCAAGGAGGTCAAGATCTGGATCCAGTAAGTCTGCTTTATTGAGGATGTAATAAGTATTTGGAGCAGAGGCTAGTTCCCGAATAGTTTCTGGCAATTGAATTGTGATCCTGTTGGAAACATCACGGTCCAGTGCCAATACGTCAGGAAGGGATAGGACACAGATAGAAACATCAGCAGCCTTGATCCTATGTGCAGATTAGCATCGAACTTCGGCATATTCAGCAGATCAAGTACCTACGCATCTATTCCTTTCTCAATCCCGATTGTTTCCACTAGATCGTCTGTTTTTCGCAAACCCGCTGTGTCCAATACGACGACAGGCATTCCACCAATATCCAGGGTTAGTTGTAGAACATCGCGTGTCGTTCCAGGTATGGGTGTTACAATCGCGGCCTCACGTTGCGCTTATAAGTTTAGACCTCAACCGAGCACTAAGCTCTGGTAATTTGATTACTCACCAAGATAATTCAATAAGCTGCTTTTACCTGCATTCGGCGGCCCATAAATTGCGAGATTGATGCCAGAGCGAACAATCTCTCCTCGACGGTTATCGGCCAGATGGTTCTGAATTTGAGTGAGCAAATTCTCGACCTCTTTTCTCGCTGTAAAACTCCAGGGTAAGATGAGAATTTCCCATAGGGATATATCCCACCTTGGCTATAGACGCCTTCTTCCAAGTCCTCGCCCTCGCCGAAATCAATGAGAGCTTCAACCAGAGCCAAACATTTGATGACACGGACCCGAAGGTCATCGAGAACTTCCCGGACTTGCCCCTGAGTATTGGATTCATTGGATATTGATACAGTGTAAACTGTCTCACTTACCCATGCTCCTCTACCCGCAATCTTCCGCTGTTCTTCCGTTTCTGCGTCGATCAAATCCGCCAGTCCCTCCACCTGAGTTAAATCTAACCTGCCGCTCAAGAACGCGCGTCTCGTAAACTCCCCAGGTTCTGCAGGACGTAGAAACGGCAGTCTAGACAGCGCGTTAAGAAGAGCTGCAAGAAGCGCTTTTCCAGAGTGGGTATGAAGTTCGAGTGTTGGTTCTGTAGTGAACGACCGAGGAGCTGATGACATCTCAATAAATTCAGACACGATGATTTGGAGTGAAAGCTCACCTTGAAAGAAGACAGACATACCGTCATCAACAACTTCGTTTGGATTTTCGGGATGAACTATCTGACATCGTTCCAGTTTCCATGGAGTTGGTTGTAGTCTTGATTTATGGGGTCGTACCATCCTTTTCCAGACCTCGAGAGCTTCCGGACCAGAAACACGTATCACAGCAATTCCACCTTTACCGGGAGGTGTTGATAAAGCATAGATTGTCTGCTTTTGCGCGTCAGAATGCACAAGAGAAGAATGGCACCTTGGATCCGAGCAGCTTGGCAGGGCAACTGGAGATGCAAGGGATTGAGTGGTATTGAAACGGACGGAACGACGTCTGGATACACGGCGAGTTGATAATATAAAGTAGCAAGTAGTAAACCTACTGAATGTCGCCAGCATCAACGAGCGTAGCCAGCGCGGACTTCGAATTCAAAAGGGGCATATATATTCCATTAGATATTTGGAAATCCACGAAAATAATAAAGGTGCAAGCATCATCTATCATACGTCCTTATCCATTGTTCCTCTCTCTTGCACACGCAATTTTTGGTATAATGCCTCGCATTGAGTCAAAAGCACCTCCCCTGTCACACAATTTTCTTCCCATTGCTTCACTGGCGACAGGCCAACATACTCTTTACCCCACCAGTCTGTCTCGGCTCCGTAGCGAACGGGTTGAGAAGAAAGAGAAAAGAACCATAGTGGAGCGAGGATGAGATAAACAGAAGAGACAGCAGCTTTGTAGGGATCGATAGTATGATGAACAGAGCCCAAAAAGCGAGCCTGCGATCATGGATGTCAAAAAAGAGAGCAAGTGATAATTCCTAACTCACAATGTAACATAGACAGATTTCGATGAGCCTCGACCCGGGAGAGGCCAGTGCTGTAGCAATGTTCGTTGAACAGACGCCTGGTTCCGAAATGAAATGTCTGGTAGGATGCGATACTGGGTTTTCATCGAGCACCTTTCGTGCCCTGAAGTCGAGGTGTGTTGCCATAAGATCGATCTGGTATTTTGAGCTTCCGTATGACTGTTCGGTCTTGATCAGCTGCCAATCTTCACTCTCATATGATGGTGAAGCCATAAGCGAAGAGGTCCAGACAACACGACCGCCCATTGGTGACGCCTTCAGCAATGATTGGAGAGCACGAAACTGAAAGATAGCAACAGATGAGATTCAAAAATATAGTTCGAACAGAGTCCTCACAATGCAGTAATGAGCAAACACATTGCATTGCCAAACCCAACCCAAACCATCCACACTCAGCTCTCCTTGATTTTCCCGTTGATATCTGGGAAATGTGAGAGCGGCTATGGGTCCTGTAACCAGCTGAGCAATGAAAGAGGGGTAATGGATATGATTGAAGCTTGCAAGACCAGCGTTACAAATCAGATCCGTAACATATGGGTATCTATAAGCAGGATATGAGTAGGACAGGGAAAGATAGTGATTACGCACTGTTTGACAATCTCCTCCGCAAACTGGAATACACTGTTCATAACAGCCAAGTCGAGTGCGTGTATTCTGATATCCACAATCTCCCGATATTTCTTTGCATGGGTGTACTCATCGGGACTTGCTTTCAAACCTTCAATGTAAGCGTCCAGGAGAGAGTATAACCTTTCTTTGGCGCTCTCTGCCCGCTTCACACTTCTACATGCCATGATGAGGATTATTCCCTCGTACTCAGAAGGACCATCTTTAGGCTTCGAAAAGTCTTGCAAAGAGAATTTCTGGGGTTGAGCGTCACTGGGTTTTGAATGGCAGAGATTAGTCAGAAGACGCTGGCAGATGCCAAATCCTACACCGCTAGTGGAATGAGGGAGGTAATCTCACTAAACAACGAGAGCTCACCTGTTGGCTCCAGTGACAATGGTGATCCGCCTCATTGTCATGGATAAAGCAATGGAAACTCATACGATCTCATTATACATCACGTGTAAGGTGCTGTAAGTTTATCGCCAAGTTTATCTCAGATGCTGTGTTCCAACCTGAAATTCAACACCATTGTAGAGGAGGATGTGTATTATTTACTATGGTCTGCCAAAAACTCGCAGCCTGAGCAATTGAAAACATTACGTAGGTCTATATTGGTAAGGAGAGTTATATTAGAATAATGAGAGGATAAATATACAAGGGTTTGTATCAAATGCGAAAGAATTTTATTAGCTCAATGTTTTCAGTCTTAGACTTACTCTCTACTCACAAGAAACTTGAGCAGACTGGATTTCAAAATGGTTCTCTTAACAGGGAAAAAGCGCAGGTAAGTCCTCGGATGCTAAAATAGATGCCGGACTGAGGTCCAGACGGAAACGACTGGCCTCAGGGCTTGCAGGATTGTACTCTATATACAAGACAAGTGTGTGTAAATTTACCTAGAAAATGAAATTGTCTCGGAGTCTCTACATACGTCGCTAAGGTGATAATTAAAAATGGCGCAATTGAGGTATGAAGGTGGGGAAATGAATATGGAGTAAAGAATGGTGATATTTAGACGTTTATGGTTGAGCTGAATGTAACATACAGTATGTAGACGTCGAATTGTCTTGAAAGGGTGTATACTGGAAGGGTTTTTTCGCGTATCTCTTGAAATAAATGCTCGAGGGGAATGGCTTCCACATATCATACACATTTGATGTAGCTATGCTTGCCCAATAATGAGTAAGAAAAAGTGTGCAAGGATAGATCAGAATGTGTGTTCCATTCCTCGATGTGAAAATCTGGTGATGCTTTCCAAGGACGCTATCGACTTCAAGCGTCTTTCTGCGCCGCGGGTTTTCCTGATGCTGCTGGTTCTAATTCGTCTCCCTGTATCTCAGTGACATTAATAGAGACAACTATGATGGCTAGGGCGTCCGAGGAATTACTTGTGAGTGCCACGGGTTTGATGTATAATCGGAGAAGATTTGTGCGTGGTGGCACCGGCTGACGTTTCGAAGAACCACATTCCAATGGGTCGATTTGGAGTCCCTCAGAAGATTGCTTCGGTTCTGGAGCTCCTGGCAATGAGTCTATGCATTATAGGAGGCTTTAGGAGTTTGTTGATGATACATGCAAATAATCATGACCGACAAAACTTGAGCGCCGCCAACATTCCAAAGAGCATTCCAAAGAGTTACTCCTGTAAAGACAATAATAGCTCAGGAGTAGGGCGGGAAGCATTGTAGGTCACGTGTTATTAGCATACGGCATCTGCCGTTCACCGTAATTGGAAGCACGTGGGGAGGCGGCTGAACCAGCAATACTTCAATCTGTCGATTTCTACTCTGCTTTGTATTCGCATCTTCTTGTCCGCCTTCTCGATTTTTTGGGCTCTCTTTCAGAATCTCAGCGATATATACTTCAAGTCATCAGTGCTCTCGATTCTTGTATCGCTATTGAATGTCATCGGAGCTCAATCGTCCTGTCTCGATATGGGGCCAGCTCATGGATGCAAAGAGTTGGGAGCAACAATTGACTTCCATAAAGCATTTTCTCCCTTGTGCTTATACATAGATTTAGTTGTCTTTGGTCACCCCAGCTTACTATCATTGGGAATCGTAATATTCCCTGAACTGAATGCTATGTCACTTTGATGGGTTTCAGGATGTACTCGTCTCCTTTTTTCCTATTGTTTTTCATGTCGTGACTGGGGGCTTGCGTTCTTCTGCTAAGACTCGTATTGGTGAGTCATACGTGTCCCGGTGTCTGAGATAACAAATTGACTGCTTCATTCCAGGAGGCGGCGGTATCTGATGGACACAGAACAAACGCGCTACAACGCAAAGTCTCGGTTGCGCCTGGCTATCGCTGTTGAACAGCGGGTATCGCTGCAGCCACGAGGTGAGCGCACTGACTCTGAACGCCTGTTGTGACATACACTGATCAGATTATAACATTTGAAGTTTGCTATGATTTACTCACCGACAATGGTGCCTATGCCGTTTCTGAATCATTGAATCAGTGGTGTATCGGTATATTTCACTCGAGTGCAACCAGCTGATGCCGAGCTCACAAATGCGTCTATCAATCTGGGCCCAAAATTATGCCTATCGCAGCCATTTCTAGTACATAGAGCCTCTCTTTGAAGTCAAGGAAAGAGCACAGTAAGTCGCAAGTTGGGCTCTGTCTAGGTTCACTAACGTGATTGCCATAAGGGGTAGCGAGGTTATTAGACATTGTTTGCGAGTGTATATTTTAACTTGCCGGTGGTCGATGCAAAAATTCTTTTCAATGCTAAAGCAGTTCACTCACACTGCACGGTGTAAGTGAATTGCCTTACCATCTACAGAATTCACTGCGCAGACAAAGCCTGCATATTGGCGGCTCAATTTTAGCTATTGATATATGCAGGGTTTGTTTACGTACCAAATACTGCCGTTTTTGATCTGTCGCATATTCATTTGCCGGGCCGAAACCACTTATCCGACGCACTGGCCAGTTGCCGACGACATCGAGGTGCCACTAAATCTACTTCTAAATTATTCGTTTTCTCTTAGTCTTTCTGCCTCCGCGCTCTCCATGATATGCCCCGAAATCACCTTCCGGGTGCTTCGACCCTCAGGAATCGTAACCGGGTTACCAACAAAACTCGCCTTAAGATCCATCATGGCAATTTCGAGGCTGAGACCATTTTTATTCCCGACGAGGATGAAGAAAAGCATCGTCTCACCAATCTCGTTGCGGGTGTCGATGCTGAAGATGCCAATGTGAGTCTTGCTTGCCCCCCTTTATTCTACCCAGATTCCACGTCACCAATTTTCGTGGCTGTGTGTTCCGCGGCTCAGATGACTAATTTGAATCACGTGCGTCTCATAGGAGCACCACCTTCAAGAGGTCCTTACACATCGGTCCAGGGTCGCTGTCCGTGCCGCCGCTATCAAAGGCCCTGCCGACAGCACGGCACCTGCCGCATATATCCCCACACCGGACTCTGCTGGTATCGTCGACAATTATCATGAATTCTATCCTCTCAGCCGGTGGCGAGACCCTTCTACCTATGTGTGCACATCATTATCCGTTGAGGAGCAAATCGTCGATGGTCTCGCTGGGGGGTTTACCTATCACATGGACGAGCGGGACAAAGAATGGCTCGACAAAAACAACGAGGAGGCTCGAGGCGAGGGGACCAGCATACAAGGTGCTGTCTCTGCATCCGGTACTCGGACATCGGCACGCAGTGCTAAGGCCAAAGGAAAAGAGCCTGATGTTTTCCATCCGGTAGCTGTTTCGGAAGATGAGTTTGAGCTCGTCATGGGCATCTATGAAAAACTTACGAGCGAGAAATACGAGTATCTTCATCATGTAGGTACTGGCGTTTAATCAGATCATCGTCTGCTCAACGTCGATCAGGGCTGGGAGGATGGGATGTTTCCGGCGTTTATAGATTATCAGGACATGTTTTCAAATGAACTGCCTGCTTCATTATTCGCTTGTTTTACTACGCCTTCTTGGATTCCGAAGCCCCATCAGCTTCTCCGCATTGCTCGAATAGTCTACCCGTATTGGAAGGAACGGCGTGTTGAGCGAGGTGGGCATCGTATCATACCGATCCTCAACGGTGACGAGTCCGATACTCTCAACGAGTCCTACATCTGTTTCCGACGACGTGAAATCAAGGCTGTACGGAAGACACGTGCATCGCAAATAACATCGTCCGATAAACTTACCCGCCTTCAAGCTGAGCTCTCGTACCCACTTGAACTTGCTAAACTCGTCCTTAGTCGGGAAACAACAAAAAAAGAGTGTACTCAACAAACTCAGCGCGTTTGGGAGCAGCGACAGGGTCTGGTGGATCTAAAACGTTTGTATCCTGCCACGTTTAGCGACAAGGCAGACGATGAACTGCTTGTGGACAAGGAGCGACCCGTCAAGAAATCTGAACCAGCCACGTAAGCCCATCTCCCAATTCTTGTGATAGTTTTGCTCAATTCAGGAACTAGGCGTATACCCGGCTTGCGAGTTCGTCCTCAAGATTCAGTAGCCTCCACACCAAGACAGGAAATGCTTTTGCGACCCAGGGAACGTATTAATGCGATTCGGGAACAGATTGAATCTGCTCTCTCTCGTCAAAAGGATCAAGATCATCATTGGGAAGACCAGATAGACGTAGGTGCCGTTCGGTATGAGTCATGTATCTGCCCTAACTTATTTCAACTAGAACTCATATCAACAACAACCTGCCCCATATGCCTCGCGACTCTTCAAATACATCCTTCCTCCTGAAGCACTTCCTTACGCGACATCCGAAGACAACGAGGATGAGTCACCTGCCAGAACAATACGGTCAGTGCGGCTACGTGTGGGTCGTGGAGGCCGCCGAATGCTCGACCGTCGGGACATTGGATTACGTACGATGTTCATCAAGCGACCGAAACTCGACCCGCCTTCTGATGTCTTGAGTTCTATGGATAGGGATGACGAAGACAAAGGGGAGGAAGAGGAAAAATCCGAGAGACGACGACGAATTGAAGAACAATGGAAGTACGATCAGGATGATATGCCCGCCGTTGGTCCGCAGGGACAAGACGAACAAGATCGTGTGCTCGTGGACGAGTATCAAACGAAGTATGTAAAATTTCTTCCAGTCATGATTTATCCATTAATTAATGCTACCTCCAAGGTACTTGCGACATACCATGACTCTCTTGGCCGACAGCGACCAGGTGGCATTAGTAACAGATAATACAGTCCCTGTCGTGACAAATGACGGTCGTCAAGTCGTGTATGTTCCCTTCCGTCTAGGCGTCCCTCCATCCATCCACCGTCGTGATGCTCTCGGTTCCTTCCGACCTGTTTATCCAGCACTCGCGAACTTCATCTCTCAACAGCCTCCTGCCACGAATCCCTCTCAACCAGTATCTGGGACCAATGGTACGCCCGTTGCTACTCAGCAACCGATCGTGAAGATGTCTTTGCCAACTGCTGCCCCTGCCCCGCAGATGAGGATATCGTCAAATGGGGGCATGCGTCCCACAGTTCCTGTCGTTGTGAATGGTGTCAACGGCACCCAATCAACCGTGTCGATTGCTGTACACAATTCCCCGCCTCAACCTGTCCCCGTCCCCCGACATACTTCGCCAAATGGCATTAATGGAATTGCCAGCCGTCCCGCTATTGCCATGCCACACGTCGATGTTGTCAAAACTGAGGTTCACCAGCCATCTGTACTGACAAAAGGTCCTCTCTCAATACAACAGACCGACTCTACGCAGCAGGAGTCAACTTCAGCAAACAACTCTCCTGCTCGGCAGAAGGTGTCATTCCCTTCTACATTACACAGCCACTTACCACCAGGTCCGTCGCAAATGAACAATACTTTCACACCCAGCACGTATGCACACCTGGGCCCTGCTGATCTGCAGAATTTGAAATCGACCTTTGCTAATCTTCCAAATTTTCAGAATCAGTTGCAGCGAATGCCGTATATGTCCGCACTTGCCCTCAACCCCAATACCAGCTTGAAGGCAGCTGCAATGCGACAGATACAGTGGACAAACCCACCTCTCCAGCGGCCAACGTCAACAGGGACTGGCCTGGATACTGTAAACGGCGTAAATGGAGCACAATCGACTCCAACGACTAACCCTATCCCTGCCACGGCGTCAACGACGAACGGGTCACGACCAGCTATGCGCATTCCATCAAATGGCCAAATGTCTATGTCACCTATGCCACCACATACTCCTCCTCATCAGTCCCCTCCTCGCCTACCTATGACCCCAACCATGACAATGGCCTCTCCGTCATTGCAGCAGCAGCAGGTTGTTGGTAGTTCACAGGTCGGGTTTTAATATCCATCAACCCCCTCCCCCCTCTCATGTTCTCATATGCCCTATGTATGCTTGCGTGGCCTGTTTTTGTCCTTCACTTCATCCTTTCATTGATGCATCCACTTTACCCTCTGCTATTTAACTTCCCTTGTCAATTTTTCTTTGGTTGTCTGTGTGTCGTTGATAGCTACATTCACCGTATGGTTTCAAACTGTATTCTATATAATCTTACAAAGCAATTTCAGTTCCTCATCCTTCTCCTTTTTGTTTTGGCCTTTCTTTAAGGCGATGATATAGTTCTCTGCCCATAGAACACTTAATCTTTTCAAAAATAAAATCTCATTGTAGCTGATATACTGTACTTCCAAGATGCTGCAACACAAGTTCTATCGCTGGATATGGAAGGAACACCTGTACCTGAATAGTGTCTAAGGATATGATAGCCCAAGCAATTTCCCTATCTGGAATTGGCCGAGGGGGAAGAAAAAGTTGCGAGAAAGTTGCACGGAGATGATTAGAACTTTTGTGAGCATGCCTTTCTAACATGCTTATTTTGTCTTTCCAAGTTGGGGTAGCATGATTATCACTGCGCATCGTCTCCCTCGCGCACTATAGTAGAAATCTTTGTTAGACACCAAAAGCGCAATTTGACGATGTCAAATTCGAGGAGACCAGGTGCACTGAATCCTGGCGAGACAGTTATTTGAAATGCTCATTGGATAGCCGTTCATGAGGAACATTATAGTGTAACAGTAAGAAGCAAGGGTATTTCATTCAATCGCTGAATGAGTGAAAAGATTGTAAGTTAGCTGTCAAGATCGAACACCAACGAAAGATTTGAAAAAAGTTACAATAATTGCAATAGGATGTAGTATCAATACAATCAGCACATGCAACGAACGAGATGACCATTCTCACTTGCGCAGCTAGCTCGAAGTCAACGCCTGGTCCCCAAAGATCATGCCAAAGGATAGGACAGTACACATCACCGCCCTTGATAAAACATGCATCTTGTGAAATAATTTATACTGCAGCTACAGCAAATCAAGACGTGTAGTAACTGCAACCACGGCTAATAGTAGAGGATATTCGGATAGGTGTGCGCAAGTCAGCACACGATCCAAGGTCCTCAGCCTTGATCCCTAATAATCGCTAGCGTGGTCATTGCTAACGGTAGCGGGAACGTTGAGATGATACATTCAGTACTGAGATGCGCTAGTTTACGACCAATGCTATGTTTGTGCAAAACATTGGACTAATTTGACTACAAGAACGGGTGAATTTCAACGTTGAACCTGTTAATTTGAACCGCAATCACATTGAATTCCGGGACATCAGTAGCAGAGCCAACACGATTTGTCTGTGAGATCCCAGGGATGAGGGCCGTTGCATGCTTGACCACGGACAAAGCCATAGTCAATGAAACTTACAAAAAATTTGCCATGCCTATTTTTTGTAAGTGTGAATGCATATGATAGAGAAAGAACTTTGAGATTTAGTCAACGCAGTGACTAATATCGAGAGTCCCTGATTTTGGGCTACGCAATGGAGAGACAAGAGTGCACAGTGGCATCATCCACATTGCATAGATTTTGTTCAAGTATGATTTGTCGCAACTGTGAGAATATGTCTTCAATAGTGTCACGAAGGACGTAACACTTTGTCTTAACTCCCACCACCACTATCCTACACGCAAACATGCCCTCTGATCTAGGTACTCCAGTAAACACTGCTTTATTCATATATATTCTGTACTCTGTCCAGCGTATAGTGTTTCCTTCTGTAACCAAACGACCGTTGTTGCCATCTTCAGAAGTAGCCAACACAAGAATAGGGATTCCTCACGAATTTAAGGCTGGCTACTCATGGATGCCGAAATCCCATCCACCGACGGTGCTGTTCAAAGTGTATACGCCGAAGTCATTGGAACCACTCAACGGCAACGAGAAGGACGGAAGAATTTTGTTGGCGATTAATAGGATCGTATTTGACGTCACCTCTGGGAGGAATTTCTATGGACCTAGCAAGTTGGTTTCCCTCCGTCAACGGGCATTGGATGCTTATGTAGTAATGCAGATGGAATGTACGGTAACTTTGCGGGGAGGGATGCGTCGAGAGGCATGGCGAAGCAGAGTTTTGATGTGGGTGAGTGTTCATGTTGTGCCGTATCAAGTTTTGAAGTGAGCCTATCGACATGTATGTAGAGATGCTGACGCCTGTGGACCAACCGTTGGATAAGTTGGAGGATTTGAAGCCTGAGGAGATGTATGTCCACTCTTATCCGGGCTGACAAATGCTAATTATGTTTATCGCCCATCCAGCGATAACATGAAGGGTGCGTCTGTATCTCTTGTTGTAAATCAGGGTGGCAATTAAATTATATTTCAACAGGATGGATTGAGCATTTTTCGAACAAATATATAATTTGTGGCAAATTAGTTGAGAATTGGGAAGCTTGACTCTAAACACGAATGCACTAGCTCTGTGGATCACATTGTTTTACCATGGGGCTTCTTGCTTAGAACTCATGATACTGGGTTTCTGCCCAGTCGATCGCTGCTTACAAGACCAATTACAAGGATATAACTGTGATTGCTTTTGCTCCTCAGTATTGCAAGTTCTTTCGGAGCGTCATCACTACGTCAACTATACCCCATTTCCAGCCGTGGACAATGAATCGCTATCAAACTGTGTACTCAGCGCTACGGAGACATAATTACCTGTTTAAATGGTACTTCGGGGGGAAAACACTTGCCATTTTGCTAATACTTTTGCAATGTTTGTCGTTCCTTACGTTGATGTCCAACAACAGCATTGGAAACACTACCGCCGTGGTAATTTCTGCTTTCAGATCCCTGTGACGAACAAAGCCAGACGTCCGTGGATTTATTCCTATGGTGGATGGGTTTTCATTATACATGACTTCAATTCAACGCAAAGCCACCTAGGAACGCAAAAGCTCCTCTAACGGGCCGATCACAACGTCGAGGAGATCTGGCAATCGCCGTATTTGAAATTCTTGTATAGCCAATCAGGAAAGCACACGCCAAGAAACATCATAAATGGTAGGTACAAACAAGTACACCCAAATTTGATTTATGCGGAAAATTTAGTGGTCGTCACAGTAAGAAACAAGTGATACCAAGAAGAAAGTTACATCTGGGTTACTTTTGGAGCACGAAAATCTACTGGTTGACACCTGCGATAACCCTATTTACATGAATATGTTGCCCTGGTACAACTTCATCTGTAAACCTGAGCTTGACGTCCTCTTGGAAAATAACCGCATGAGAAGATCCTCCGAAATGGAACATTCCAATTTGCTGACCCGGATCGACCGGCTGATCCTTGCGGACCAATAATTCACAGCTCGATACCTCTCCCATTCCAATTCCAATGAAGGCAACAAGGCCAATTTCTGTGCTGTCAGCCTGGATGGTGATTATGGCACGTGCAGCTGCTACCGTAAGCCAGGGCTGGCTGCGAATTATGGCACCGTGCGGGTCACCGCTGTCAATAGTTCCGTCTTGACCGTCGTCTGGCAAGACAGCATAATAAGAGCCATCGACAACGCGTGCATCAACGATCGTGCCTTTGACCGGGCTATGCCGGCGGTGATAGTCCTGAGGGCTCAGGAATGCCTGGTAGACTGTCCCATTGATAAATTGTGTAGCAACTGCATCGTCCTCTGTGAACATATCGTACAAGGAGTATGCCATACCCTTAAGCCAGAATTGATCATGGAGCTGTACTTTTTTGCAATACGGTCGACTGTGGATTCGCACGCATTGTAAATGACTAACTGGTCCCCAGCCGGTGGGATAATGGGGCGAGCGCTCGGCTGGACTCGTCTGGTGAAAAACTCGTCCCAGGAGACATATCCCCTGTTAACGGCGGTCTCATCGAATACGACATAGGTTTCGTTGAATATTCCACGACCTGCTTCCAGCTGTTTGATAGAGAGTTAGGAGAACCAACCATTGGGTCCATCAGTCAATGTCTTGCTGGAATCGATCGTTTTGAGATAACCTCCCCAGTCATTCAAAAGTTCTTTCATTGCCTTGTTGAACTCTGTCACACGGAATAGGTCGTAAGCAGCTCCTGTGTTACTGAGGAGGTCCATCAGAAGGTATATCGGAACGCCAATAGGTTCTCCCTCATTCCCAGAGGCTACAAACTCGGGAGGTCCGACAATAATGATGTCAAGTAAGTCAAGCAACGCGTTGAAGTCAGGGACCTATCCAATCAAACATAATTATGATGTTTATCCTCATGGATGAGCGCGTACCTGGTTTTCTTTGGAAACCTGGAGGAAGATTTTCCCCCATAACTCGACCATAGTAGGATTGGCCTCAATAGTTTTCCTGAAGCTTTCCACAGCAGGCTCGTGCTGGATTTCGGGTCGTCGGCTCCTCCGAAATAGTTCACGATTTAGGAGGCGCGTCATATATTCATCGCGGACTGCACGGCTGGCTGGAAGCCATCCATAGTAGGAGCGCTGGCGGGCAGACATTGTCCTTCGTGCGTCAATAAATATTGATCAAAACTTTGAGAAGCATCTTACAGATGTTGTGAGATGAGTGGGATTTCGAAAGACACTTGGATGCGACTTGGGTATACCATTCATATTTTATATAGAATTAAGAGCAGACGTAAATATAATTGGGAGATCAGGGTTCATCGGCTAAACAGGATCTGGGGTTATCATGACCAGATGACACGATCAAAGTGCATCTGATAGCTACCAATAAGAGTTTATATGAAAGTAGCGCTCGACAATTGCTGAAAGCTACTGAATAGAAGATTAGATGAACCAGGTATTGGGGTGCACAGTTACCTTAATGAGAATAGCTCGTCCATTCTCTAGAGCTCGATAGTTTTATGTTGATCCCACGATGAGTGTTCTCCGTGGAATAGGAGTCGCGTCAAAAGAATATCGTGAGTCACTCATGTCTTCTCGTGCCAGAAGACAGGACTTAAGAATATCGAGGGAAATGAAGTCTAGCCCGGCTTGAGCCCATTAAACATATACTGATCGGACAAGTTTCAGAGTACAAATCGGCAGTACGGGTCTTTATACCATATAGAAGGTGAAAGCTCCAGAGATTTTCCGGTAACCTGCCACGTATAGCTCCGACAACAAGTGAGCGGGAAGGCGAGACCCAGTGGCGAGCAGTGGTCCAATAAAATCGTGAATCAGATGATCGATGAAGTATGCGTCTGTCAGCTTTGGCGACGTGACCGTGGAGTTTCCTGTAAGCCCTATGAACAAAACTGGAAGATGATAATCGAGAAGTTTCTTGGAAAGGGAGATGGGACAGTCAAAGATAGTACTCTAATGGAATGTTAAGTGGAGAAACAAGGGTAGCAGCAGAAGGCCGTAGGCACGAGGAAACTCAAAACACTTTCCAGGTAGAAGTGAGGTAAGAACCACAGAAATCCGGGGCTCTAACGAACCCAGAATCTCGTTGAAGTTGTTACTGATGATAAGGATATGAAGCAGCTGACTCTGCAAACGCGCCACCATCGACGAATCTTTCTACCAAGTACGTTACGATACCTGTCGCATTAGCAGAATACAATCTCCCGCAGCGTAGAGTCGTGCTTGACAAGGATCATACTGGCCAAGAGGTGAGGCAAAGAGATGGGAGTCAGATGATAGAAGGGATAATGGAAGTTATCGGGTGTTGAGAGAAGTTAATAAAATCACACATAGTCATCTTCTAGTCAGATAACTGAACTTCTTAAATCACTCTGTATATCTTTTAGTATAGACATTGGTATCATGTGTGGAAGAGAGTTGCCACGCGAAAATTCGAATGAATCCACAATGACTTGTACCGTATAATGAGTCCTGCTTGTTGTTGGCAAACTTGAAAATTAGTGAAGCAGATGTAGTCGATTCCTCCGATGGTTAGCTTACTGAGAGATTATGTTGATACTGCGCATAGTAGACGAGGTCGAGGTGACAACGAGTTATCTGATGTATGATGGATAGGATATGGTTAGTTTGAGAATGCTGGCTATGAATGCCCAAATTTCATGGCAAACACATTCCCATTCACATGGCAGTGATAACATACAAGCGTTGTCTGCTGTATTGTCCAGGGATGGTGAGTGTCAAGGTTTACCCCTTCATAGATCTGCAATCCTACGGATGTATACAGTCGACATAGACCGAATAATATGGTCTCGATATTGAGCAAGTTTAACACGAGGTGAGCGGAAGGTATGGAAGGCATACTACGACGCAGTGAAGATATCGTTCGTCCTGGACACAAGATACCATTTCCCCTGGATCCGCATAACACGAGTAATTTGGTGGGCATGATCAAAGGAAGGATGCGAGATGCGAAATGATATTAAAAGTAAAGTCAGTTTTCAACCGTTCTTGCGCCTGGACCTGCGACCTTGTAGAGTACCGATGACAGAGGGTTAATCAACGAGCATCATATTCATGTCTGATTGAATTGTGGGTGGTCAAGCGCTGAAGAAAGGGTAGCACATAGCCTCATCCAGTTCAGCTTCCTTCCCTGATCATTGTGTGCCATTTGGTTATCAGCGTTAAGTCATTACTCCAACGAACTTGATAGACCAGAAGAAGTCGCTCCTCGTTACTGTTCCACTATCATCCACTGCCAATAATTGTAAATGACAGTGTTGAATGAAAGCTGAAACTGACAAAAGGGCATGCAGATTTGTTTAGAAGTTGAATTGCCTGGTGATGACGCACAGCCACCCAGGACTACCGATGACGTTGATTTCCCACTATTCTAAGTTTCCCTCCTCTTAGTTATCGGCCTAAACAATCATGAAGAACAAGAATAAACAGGCGAAATTTCCTGTCGTATGGTCATGATTGTCTGCAACCCTCTGATTTCTGATTGATTCTCAGGCGCGAATCAAAAAAATAATGCAAAAAGACGAGGAAGTGGGCAAAGTAGCTCAAGCGACACCCATAGTTATATGTGCGTCGATTTACTACTACTTTCTCACTCCAAACAAGATCCATACTAAAATTACATTCCGCCGGGACCACAGCCAAAGCTCTTGAGTTATTCCTGGCTCTCTTGATTGAGGAATCGGGTAAAGTCACTGTCGATCGTGGTTCAAAAAAAATTGAAGCATATCATCTGTAAGTCTACCACTCGCCAGCTCATGCTTAGCTTATCCTGGTGCTTCCCTGTTCCATCATGTTCCGACTGATCTCTGGGCCTTGTTCGGTTGGTCATTCCCTTCATGCACTTCTCTGTTCCACTTGTCACGCTCTCCCAACATACACCACCACGTTATCATTAGTAAACATGCTGTCGAGACGATAGACACGTTTGACTTTCTGAGGGAGATCGTTGAGGCTGTGCCCGATCCAAGCGCTGGTGGAACAATCGACCTCGAGGCCGAAGCTAGTGTAGAGGGCAAGAAGAAACGCAGATCTAAGAAGGTAGCTGTCCCGGGTATTGCAGAAGGGGAAGTAGGTGCTGCACCTAAACGACGAAGGAAAAAGAAGAAAGCAGATACTGAAGAAGAGAATGGTGAAAGTATTGTGCCTGCCACTAGCGACAAGGGAAAGACAGGATCGGAGAGAGTGATGGATCAGGATGCAGAGATGTATGATCCAGAAGATGATCCGGAAGAAGAGGAGAATGCTACGCTTCGGAGAATGAGTCTAGATGATGACGATGATGATTGACAAAATCCGATGAGTTGTATGTTTATTGCTCGTACTGTATAGTATAGAATGCAGTGTACTCCTGATGTCTGAGCCCTCAGGTTGTTTACTTCTCTCATAAATTTCAATCAAGAGCACCCTGCAACTGCTGAACTGAGTGTTTCTGTAAGCAGTCGAATCAACGTTATTACAAACATAATCTGATTGCGACCTGAGGAAATTTTCAGATAAAGAAATGACCTTGGTTGTAGTCGCGGCTACAACTACAACTGGTATGTTCGACGATATCTTCCTGTTGGTGGCACTCCTTCAAAAAGAAGTAGCCTTTGTATGATTCATCTCACTGCACACGGCTTCGGCAACTTACAGACAACTTCCCAATTCATTACATGTAATGGATAATGTGGAAATGATAGCATTCTTCTAAACCGACCAAATGAGGGCAAAGTGTAGATTGGAGAAACGTTCGAGTGAGTAAACCTCACAAGCATGTCTATAAAGGGTGAACTTTCTGGTATGTTGTTCATGAAAGTATCTCATAGAGTCATTCAGTTTGTGCCTGATCCACACTCCTTGATATGGAAGTTCAGAAGACGGAATAATGCACATACAGTTTTCACTTGACTGATGAGTCCTGTCACCATGTCTGAAGACCGTATAAATGATGAAAACTGAGAAGAATAAAGAGTGGCTGTCAGTATCTAATAAGAAGAAG
>Ga0153946_1000412_pt1 | contig 18773 bp, 15 predicted proteins | sample TSNJ030MetaG_FD_104751 | JGI IMG/M metagenome (GOLD analysis project Ga0153946, IMG submission 104751) | Attine ant fungus gardens microbial communities from New Jersey, USA - TSNJ030 MetaG | ecosystem: Host-associated > Fungi > Mycelium > Unclassified | place: USA: New Jersey, Wharton State... | reverse complement strand
GAGTATATTGATGTAAGCATTGCAAATCAAAATATAATTTATGTTTTAGTATCAATTATATTAATTGTATTTGCAATCTTCACATACCGGACATATCCACAAAGAGTATAAGCAAAATGCAGTTCAAGGCATAAAATAGAAGAGCCAGACGCTAAGACGCAGGGCCGATAAGTTTGATTGTAGTGTGGCTATATGAAACAATACTTAATCTTGAGTAAACTATTATAATAATAGTTTCGTAGTCTGTATATGCTATTGGTGAAAAAGTTTCATCTAAATAGTAGTTAGTACCAAAGGTTTTATAGTGATTGCTCTTGCGTGTGATTGCTCAAGGAGGGTTACCAAGCGAATTCTATTTAGAGCAAAGAAATTAAAAATTAAATATAAGATATTAATACACATTTTTACCACAAGGTTTAAGTGTGTATTTTTTTCATCTTTTTTTATCAATATCTAAACGTAGACTTGAAAATTATGGTGAAGAAGACCAATTCTACATGAAAGACCATCATGAACCTATTGTTAGTGAAGAAGTATTTGTAGAAAGCTATCGCCAGTTATGCAATGATAACAAAAATATTTTGGAAGATTTCATGAAAAGGTTAGAAGAAACTTTGAGTGGCTTGCATAATGCTATCAATACTCACCTTGGTAAGGGCAGGGGGAGAGCTTCAGCCTTGTAGAGATGCTGCATATTATTTGCCCATTCCTATTGCACTTTTATTCATATATATGAGTTGTGATTCAAATAAATACAAATAATTAGCACTCGATGGTTGACAGTGCTAATGGGCGGTGTTATAGTAATGGTAGAACAATTATAACAATGTATGATAAGGAGGGAACTACGATGAATATAAATAAGTTTACACAGAATTCTCTGGCAGCGGTACAGAGCTGTGAAAAAATTGCATACGAATACGGGAATCAGGAGATTGAACAGGAACATCTTCTGTATGCGCTTCTTACCCAGGAAGATGGATTGATTTTGAAATTATTGGAGAAAATGGGAATACCGAAGGAGCAAATGGTAAATCATACGGAAGAAGCACTGGCTAAAAGAGTAAAAGTACAGGGCGGTCAGGTTTACATTGGACAAGATTTGAATAAGGTTTTGATTCATGCGGAAGATGAAGCGAAACAGATGGGAGATGAATATGTATCGGTTGAGCATTTATTTTTATCACTGCTTAAATATCCTAATAAGGAAATTAAGGCGGTTTTTAAAGAATTCGGGATCACGAAGGACACGTTTTTACAGGCCTTATCATCGGTCAGGGGAAATCAGCGGGTCGTAAGTGATAATCCGGAAGCGACTTATGATACGCTGACGAAATACGGCAGCGATCTGGTCGATCAGGCCAGAGAGCAAAAACTGGATCCGGTTATCGGGCGTGATGCGGAGATTCGTAATGTGATTCGTATTTTATCCCGTAAAACCAAAAATAACCCGGTGCTGATCGGTGAACCGGGCGTTGGTAAGACGGCTGTAGCGGAAGGCCTGGCACAGCGGATTGTCCGCGGGGATGTTCCCGAAGGACTAAAGGACAAGAAGGTCTTTTCGCTGGATATGGGGGCACTGGTAGCCGGTGCGAAATACCGCGGTGAATTCGAAGAGCGGCTCAAGGCAGTGCTGGAAGAAGTGAAGAAAAGTGAAGGTTCGATCATCTTATTTATTGATGAACTTCATACCATAGTAGGAGCTGGAAAGACCGATGGTGCAATGGATGCCGGAAATATGCTGAAGCCGATGCTGGCGCGCGGAGAACTGCACTGTATCGGGGCGACAACGCTGGATGAGTACCGTCGGTATATTGAGAAAGATGCGGCTCTGGAACGGCGTTTCCAGCCGGTTATGATTGATGAACCGACGGTGGAAGATGCCATTTCTATCTTGCGTGGGCTGAAAGAACGCTACGAAGTGTTTCATGGAGTTAAGATTACCGATGGCGCATTAGTGGCAGCGGCGACCTTATCAAACCGATATATATCGGATCGGTTCTTACCGGACAAGGCGATTGATCTGGTCGATGAAGCCTGTGCGCTGATCAAGACCGAACTGGATTCCATGCCGACCGAGCTGGATGAATTGCAGCGGCGGATCATGCAGCTGGAGATTGAAGAGGCGGCGCTTAAGAAGGAGGATGATCGGCTCAGTAAAGAACGGCTTACCCATCTGCAGCAGGAACTGGCAGGACTGCGGGAGGAATTCTCCGGTAAGAAAGCCCAGTGGGATAATGAAAAGACATCGGTGGAAAGGGTTCAGAAGATTCGGGAAGAGATTGAGCAGATCCATAACGAAATCCAGAAGGCGCAGCGTTCTTACGATTTGGAAAGAGCAGCGGAATTGCAGTATGGCAAGCTGCCGCAGTTACAGCAGCAGTTAACTGCCGAAGAAGCCAAGGTAAAGGATGAGGAATTATCGCTGGTACACGAAAGTGTGACTGATGAGGAAATTGCCAGAATCATTTCCCGATGGACCGGAATACCGGTAGCTAAATTAAATGAAAGCGAACGAAGCAAGACTCTGCATCTGGATGAAGAACTTCATAAACGGGTCATCGGACAGGACGAAGGTGTAGTCAAAGTGACCGAAGCGATTATCCGTTCTAAAGCAGGGATCAAAGATCCGAGCAAGCCAATCGGTTCGTTCCTCTTTCTGGGACCGACCGGAGTCGGCAAGACTGAGCTGGCGAAAGCACTGGCGGAACAGCTGTTTGACGATGAAAGCAACATGGTGCGGATTGATATGAGCGAGTATATGGAGAAATTTTCAGTATCCAGACTGATCGGAGCACCTCCGGGATACGTGGGCTATGATGAAGGCGGACAGCTGACTGAAGCAGTACGCCGTAAACCGTATTCAGTGGTACTTTTTGACGAGATCGAAAAAGCCCACCCGGATGTATTCAATGTCTTGCTTCAGGTGTTGGATGATGGACGGATCACGGATTCTCAGGGAAGAACCGTGGACTTTAAAAATACCATTTTAATCATGACATCCAATATCGGCTCAGCGTATCTGCTGGAGGGCATCAGTGAAGATGGCCGTTTGAAAGCGGAAAATCAGGAGATGGTCATGCAGGAATTAAGAGCTCATTTCCGGCCGGAATTCTTGAATCGGCTGGATGAGACAATTATGTTTAAGCCATTGACGAAACCTGATATTTATGCAATCATTGACTTATTAATAGCCGATGTGAACCGGCGGCTGGAAGAAAAGGAACTGTCCATTCATCTGACCGGTGATGCGAAAGACTTCATTGTGGAGGGCGGCTATGATCCGATGTATGGGGCGCGGCCGCTGAAGCGTTTCCTGCAGAAGCATGTAGAGACGCTGGCAGCAAAGCTGATCCTGTCAGGAGCAGTGGGCAGCGGTGATGTGATCCGTATCGATGCCGCAGATGGGCAGCTGAATGGAAGTGTTCAAAAATAAGTCGAGGAATCTATGAGCCAGATTATTTTTCATATTGATGTGAATTCTGCGTACCTTAGCTGGACAGCAGCAGAACAATTAAAGAATGGAGCAGAGACTGACCTGCGCGAGATCCCTGCGATCATCGGCGGGAATAAAGAGACCCGTCATGGAGTGGTGCTGGCCAAGTCTGTCCCTGCCAAGAAATACGGCATTCGCACCGGGGAACCGGTTGTGAATGCCCTTCGTAAGTGCCCCAATCTGACGATGGCATCACCGGATCATGATCTTTATGCTCGGTACAGCGACACACTGATGGAATTTCTGGAATCTTATACGCCGGATCTGGAGCAGGCCAGCGTCGATGAGTGCTTCATGGATTTTACCGGTATTGCTCATCGGTATCCTTCGGCGCTGGATGCGGCTTTTGAAATAAAGGATAAAGTGTATGAGCTGTTCGGCTTTACTGTGAATATCGGAATTTCATCCAATAAGCTGCTGGCGAAAATGGCTTCTGATTTTGAGAAGCCCAACCGGGTACACACCTTATTTCCGGAGGAGATCAAGGCGAAGATGTGGCCGCTGCCGGTTCGGGAGCTATTTATGGCCGGGCGCTCCAGTACCGAAGTTCTTCAGAAGCTGGAGATTCGGACGATCGGAGAATTGGCTCAGACCGACCCGAAGCTGCTGGAGCTGCATCTGAAAAGTCATGGACGAACCTTGTGGGAGTTTGCCAATGGAATCGGAGAAACCAGGCTGCATGCCCGGGAGGTGGAGAATAAAGGGATCGGCAATTCGACCACTCTTGCGAAAGATGCCGAGACCGGGGAGGATGCCCGGGAGGTTTTGCTGTGGCTGGCTGAGAAGGTGGGGCAGCGGCTGCGGATTGAAAAGCAGAAAGCCGGGATGGTGAGTGTTGAAATCCGGTATGCTGATTTTCAGAATGTTTCACATCAGATGCAGCTTGCCAGACCGACCCAGACTGCTTCTCAGGTCTATGAGACGGCCTGTCAGCTGTTTGCGGAGCTTTGGAACGGACAGCCGGTCCGGCTGCTGGGGATACGAACGGCGAAACTGGTCGATGAGGATGAACCGGAACAATTGAATTTGTTTGATATGGAGGCTGAGAAACCGAAGGATGAGAAGCATCAGAGGTTGGAGAAGGCGCTGGATGAAATTAAGGGGAAATATGGGGAGGATGCGGTGAAGCGGGGGGCGTTGCTTTGAATGGGAAGTGGCTGTCGAAAAGGTGGACTGAAATTGCCAAAAACCGGCAGCCGCTCTAAGTGTGTCCGGGAAGTAATAGGGGTTCAGCTATAGGTATGTAGTATCTAGCAGTTCTAAGCATCCAGTCAGCATCGATGCGGCGGGACCGGGAACATTCACTCCGAATGCTGATGCATTCGCAGTTCAGATTCCCTCCCATTCTGATCGGGAAATCAGAATGGGCCCTTGATCGCTGCTGCCTGGATACTAAGATCTGCACGATATACATTAATATAGCTGAACCCCTATTACTTCCCGGACACACTTAGAGCGGCTGCCGGTTTTGGGCAATTTCAGTCCACCTTTTCGACAGCCCTTCTTGCACCGGGGATCAAAACGGGAGTTATGGGGTGCAGAGGGGAGAGCTTTAATTAGGTTGAATGTAGTGTCTGGACTTCGGATTCGTGCTCGAAGAGCACACAGCCGCCGGTGTGTGGGCCGGCATTATGGGCGATCTGCCGGAGGTCTTTGAAGTATTGGGAGCGGAGGATCTCTTTTATGGGGGTGGTTTTTAGGTTATATTTGGCGTAGGGGGAGAAGGGACAGGGCTCGGCACCGCCGGTGGGATTGATGTGGAAGAATCCGCGGCCGGAGGCCAGGCAGCCGCCCATGGATTCTTCGTCTCCGGGGAAGGAGAGGAGGATCATGGCGTCGAAGGTTTGTTTGAGGGCGGTTACCTTCTGCTGGAGCCGGGTCTGTTCGGTTTCGCTCAGGGCGAGGTGTTCGGTGTCTTTTTCGGCGGGGACGTATTCGATGAAGAAGATTAGGCCGCAGCCTTTTTGGCGTAATTCGGCGATGAAGCTGTGGGTTAGGACGATGTCCATGTTTTCGCTGGTTACGGTGATTGAGGTTCCGAACAGGAGATGTTTTTGGTGCATCTGCTGCATGGCGTCTGCGATGGAGGCGTGTACACCGATACCGCGCCGACTGTCAGTTTCGGTCCGGGTGCCTTCGATGCTGAGTACCGGGATCAGGTTCCGGTGCTGGTTGAACAGCGTTATGTATTCTTGGTCGATCATGGTGCCGTTGGTGAAGATCGGATAGATGATGTTGGAATACTGGGCGGCATGCCCAATGATATCCCGGCGCATTAAGGGTTCGCCGCCGGCGAGCAGGATGAAGGAGACACCGAGGTCGGATGCTTCGGCGAATATGTTGTTCCATTCTTCGGAGGTCAGGTCATCCGGTCTTTCGGCATCGCAGCAGGTACCGCCGGCGCGGGCATAACAGCCGGCACAGCGAAGGTTGCACTGGGAGGCGATACTTGCGATTAGGAAGGGAGGGATATGTAAGCCGTCTTCTTCGTGATGTTTTCTTAGTTCAGCACTTTTTTTGAGCTGCGGCAGAATTTTGGCGAGGAAGGAGAGTCCTTTGGTGTTGGTTAGGTAGTAGCGTCCGGCTCTTTTCATAATGCCGTTTATTCCGTTTTGCATAAAAACATTTAAATTCATATCGGAGTCCTCATTTCTTGATTTGGTAAACAGCAGCGAACTGTTCAATATGTTCCATTAATAGTTCCAGTGCTTCGGCTTCTTTTTCCGGCTGGGTGTCATACTGGCACAGCAGCAGGTAAAAAGGAGCGTAAAATTGCAGCGCGATGGTACGGGGGGAAGCTTCTTTAAAATAGCCCTGAGCCATCATTTCAGTGAATAGATCGGTTTGGAATTGGATCGCGTCGTTGAAGAACCAGCTTTGGATGGTAGCCGCCACTTTGGAGTTCTTATATTGTTCGATTATCAGCATTTTGCGGAATTTGGATGCTTTGGGATCTTTCAGCATGAACAGAAAGACGGCTTCACAGGCTTTCTTCAGCCAGATCAGATCCTGATGCCCATATTCTCGGGCAACCTTTTGGATTTCACCCTGGGGAAGTTTGTAGAGGGCTACTGTTTCGGCAAAGCGGGTGTTCATTTCTTCCAGCAGAGTATCAAAGATATCCTGCTTGCTTTTGTAGTGCTTGTAGAGCGAACTGTCCTTAATTCCGACCCGGTCGGCAATCTGCTTAACCGATATGCCTTCGAAACCGCTGACCGAAAATAAGTCCAGTGCTGCATCCAGTATTTTTTGTTTGGTATTTCCTTTTGCCATTATGACCTCCTGGCTTTGGTGATTGGTTTGCTTTGTGAAATGGGCTAGTATTTACTAGCTTTATTATAGCTAGTATTCGCTAGCATGTCAATATAAAATTAAAAATAGAGTAGATGAGAAGACTTCTGATTTTCCGGTGTATGATGAAACCGCTCATACCGGGGAGATTTATAAGAATTGTCTCTGCCTTTCGCTGTACCCCTTTCAGAAAGGAAACAAAATAATGGAATTAGATTGTAAAACAGCAGAATTTGAATTAGAAAAAGCGGCAAAATCCAATCCGGGGCTTTGGGTAGACCATTCCCGCTATGTTGCGATGGCCTGTAGGATTATAGCATTGCGCTGTGATAATTTGTCCGATGATACAGCTTACGTCTTAGGTTTGCTGCACGATATTGGACGCTACGCCGGAGTGAGTTCAGAGAAACATTTGATAGATGGATATCGCTATTGTATGGATCGTGGATGGGAAAAGACCGCCCAAATCTGCATTTCCCATGCGTTTATGATACAGGATATTGATACCTCTATCGGAAAATTTGATGTGACCGAAGAAGAGTATCAATTTATGAAGCAGTATATAAAAAATGCGGTGTACGATGATTATGACAGGTTGGTACAGTTATGCGATGCGTTAGCGTTGCCGACAGGTTTTTGTCTTTTAGAAAAACGGTTTGTTGATGTAACAATCCGTTATGGCATACACCCGGCTACAGTAGACCGCTGGAAAAAGATTTTAAATATAAAGTCTTTGTTTGAAAAGAAAATAGGTTGTTCTATTTACGATCTGTTACCAGAAGTTGTTGATAATAGCTTTTGTTAGGAGGAATATTATGCAGTATAAGAAGTCAGACTTTGTAGATCGCAATCGAGGATATATTGGATACAATTGTCCGCGCAAGGGAATTGAAAAGGGCATCGATCCTAAATGCACCTAAAGCCGGAAAAATGCGCATTTTGTTTGATAAAACTCAGGATATCTCCTTTGTTGACATGTAATTTTAGCCATGATAAAATAACGACATAATTTGTATAATTTTGCCAAAGCGTCAATCGCATAAGGTCGGTGATTAATGTTGCCGCCGCTATATACATTAGCGGTTTCAGAACAAGCAATATATTAGACTTGTTCATCGGTCTCATTCTGTCAGGTTTTTATACCTATGGTGCCACTTAAACTTTAAAAAAGTGCGTAACACGGCTGTAAGCAACATTATTCCGTAAGTTTCTTTTTTAGGGTGTAGTAATTCAGAAAGGGAGTTAAGCTATGACTTGCTTTGAAAATGGAAAAGTAAAGGAAATGGATTTGCCGGTATTTAAAGCTGGTGATGATAAAAAATATGTCTGTTTATTGACACTTGCCGAATTTATGGATATTGATATAGAATCCGGTATAAAACAAAAAATGGCCGAGGAATTTCATAATCATAATAATATCAACTCAAAAATAGAGAATCACGACGATTTTGATTTAATCTATTTAAGCATCCCACGTCAATTGAGCAGAAAAGACAATGTTGATTCTTTAAGCATTTATATATCCAATAATTTGTTTTTGATAGTATATGTACCTTGGGAAGAGTATGACTATATTCTTGAAACCGTTGCCGATAATTTAAATAAAGATATTTCACCCAGCGCAAATCTTCTCTATTTATTGGATGTGTTCACGCGGGAAGATTCGCATATCCTTCAAGGTATCGAGGAAAGTATTAACGATTTAGAAGATAATTTGATTACATCGTATGACAATGAATATATAAAAGACATCATAAGTTTTAGGAAGCATCTTCTTGCTTTAAAGCGTTATTATGAGCAGCTGATTGACTTATTTGACAGGCTTAGCGAAAGCTCTTTCTTAAATGAAGCGGATCTAAAGCATTGCAGGAACATTGCCGGAAGGATAGACAGGCTGTTTCACACGGTATTAAATATGCGTGATTATGTAACGCAGGTAAGGGAAGCTTACCAGTCGCAGGCTGATATAACCCTCAACAAACTGATGAAAGTATTTACTGTTGTTACCACTATCTTTTTGCCGCTTACTCTGATTACAGGATGGTATGGCATGAATTTAAAAATGCCTGAATATGGTTGGACTTATGGGTATCCTGCAGTAATATCTGCCTGCATCATAATTATTATTTTAAGTATTATAATATTTAAAAAAAACAAGTGGTTTTAAGAATTTTTAATATGTGGTTTCTGAATAAAAAACCCTCCAGGGAGATGTGCACTCTTTCTTGTATTGTATCCCGGCAAATTAACCATCTGTTATGCATATGTAATCCGCAATAGCGGATATTATAATAAGTGCAGGTTCGCTAACTGCACAGGGATTTTTCTCAGGGAGAAGACTTCTGATTCGTTGACACAGATTATAGCGTGCGCTATAATATAACAATGCGTTGTAAAGGAGAAAGATAGAGTGATGGAGTTTAGAGAAAGAGAATTTATCCCGGTATTATTAGGTGGTGATATCAACACATACAGCGTCGCCAGAGCATTCTATGAACAGTATCAGGTTAAGACATATATTTTTGGAAAATTTCCGACCGGACCGAGTTATGGAAGCCGGATTATTGAATATACTGCCAATCCCAGGATCGAAACGGATGATTACTTTTTAGAGACTGTGAATGGATTTGCCGGGAAGCATGCGGATAAGAAGATTGTACTTATTGGCTGCGGTGACAGCTATGTTGCTCTGGTCAGCCGACACAAAAAAGAGCTGGCGGATAATATTATTGCACCTTATATCGATTATGATCTGATGAATAGTCTGCAGGAAAAGGATACCTTTTATGAATTGTGTGAGAAACACGGTATTGATTATCCAGGGACCTTCGTATATACCAAAGATATGGGGAAAGACTTTAATTTAGACTATCAGTATCCGGTGATCCTGAAGCCTTCGGATAGTATAACTTACTGGGAGCATCCCTTTGAGACCCAGAATAAAGTGTATACGATCCAATCGCGGGAAAAACTGGAGCAGGTGATTGATGATATTTACGGGGCTGGTTATGATGATGCATTGATCATTCAGGATATGATTCCGGGAAATGATGAGTATATGCGCGTGCTGACCGCTTATTCGGATCAAAAAGGCAAGGTGAAGATGATGTGTCTGGGACATGTTCTGCTGGAAGAACATACGCCGCACGGGCTGGGAAATCATGCGGTTATCATCACCGAGCGGAATGAAGAATTGATGATGCGGGTGAAAAAATTACTGGAAGACTTGAATTATGTGGGATTTTCTAATTTTGATATCAAATATGACTGCAGAGATAATAAGTATAAGTTTTTTGAGATCAATACCCGTCAGGGGCGCAGTAATTATTATGTGACCGGGTCGGGATTTAATGTGGCAAAATATGTGGTGGAAGAATATGTCTATGCCAATGAACTGGAATTGGAACTGGCAAAAGATGAGCATCTGTGGATGGTGGTTCCGAAGCGGGTGGCATTTAAATACGTAAAGGACAAGCAGTCCAAAGAGACCATGCGCCGGCTGATCAGCCAGAAGAAGATGGTCAATCCGGTGTTCTTGAAGGGAGATCTGGCAATCGGCAGATTCTACCGGATGATCAGGACGCATGTGAGTCATTTTGTGAAATTTAAGAAGTATTATAGTTAAGAAAGGTTTTATAATATGAAGAAGAAGTTAGGCGTCATCGGGGGAATGGGACCGGAGGCAACCAATTATTTTTTTGAACAGCTGATTGCTCATACCAAAGCAGGAAGTGATCAGGAACATATTGATACGGTGATTATAAGCCATGCCACCATGCCGGATCGGACGAAAGCGATCATGAGCGGTAAGGATAAGGAATTAATTAAAGCACTGGCTGCGGATGCCAGGCTGCTGGAAGGCGCATTGGTGTCCAATATTGCAATACCCTGTAATACGTCACATTATTTCTATGATGCAGTGCAGGCCCAGACCAGCGTTCCGATTATCCATATGGCACGGGAGTGTGTGAAATATGCGCTGGAGCATTATGAGGATGTGAAACGCATCGGTATTATGGGAACCGACGGCACCGTCAATGCCGGAGTGTATCGAAAAGAGTGCGAAGCCCTTGGGGCAGAGCCGGTGATACCGTCCGAAAAGCGGCAGAAAGATGTCATGTCCCTGATTTATGATGATGTGAAAAGCGGTAAGAAAGCCAATGTGAATAAATTTTACAGGGCCTTTGAAGAACTGATCGCGAATGGCTGTGACGTGATTATTCTTGCCTGTACTGAGCTATCGGTCTTCAAACGGGATCATGAATTGCCGGAAATATGTCTGGATGCGATGGATGTGCTGATTCGGGAAGCAATCCTGCGTTCGGGAGCGGAGTATAAATAAATATGGAAACGAGAGGGCGAAAAAGATGACACAAATGAAGCGCTATACACTGAAAGAATATCTGGATATGACGCTGGACATGGAACTGGCAGTGCAATATGACCTGGGGGCAGCGGCAGATACACAAGTGCAGGTATTGACTTACGATTCCAGAGAGGTTGATAAGGATACTCTATTCATATGTAAGGGAGCTGCATTTAAAGAAGAATATGTAAAGGATGCGGTGAAAAAAGGCGCACTTGGTTATATCAGCGAGCAGAAGTATGATTTGCCGGGGGTACCGTATATTATCGTAGATGATATACGGGAAGCAATGGCACCTTTGGCGGACAAATTTTATAATTCCCCGTGGGATGAGCTGAAAGTGATCGGAGTGGGCGGTACCAAAGGAAAATCCACATCTGCCTATTACATGAAAGCGATTGTCGATGCGTATATGGAAGCGGCCGGGAAGCCTGAGAGCGCGGTGATTTCATCTATTGATATTTACGATGGGGTAATTACTAAGGAGTCTCATATAACCACGCCGGAAGCAGTAGAGCTGCAGAGGCATTTCCGTAATGCCGTTGACAGCGGAATTGAATATGCAGAGATGGAAGTATCCAGTCAGGCGCTGAAGTATCACCGTGTTGACAGTATGCTTCTGGATGTGGGGATTTTCCTGAATATTTCGGAAGACCACATCAGTCCGATCGAGCATGAGGATTTTGAAGATTATTTCCAGTCGAAGATGAAGATGTTTCCCAGTACCACCCACGCGGTTATTAACCTGGAATCAGATGAAATCGACCGGGTGCTGGAAGAAGCGAAAGCATCCGGAAGGAGATGGACGTTCAGCCGTAAAAATGAGCAGGCAGATTTTTATGCTTACGATATCCGCAAAGATGGCGGTGATACCGTATTTAAGGTACGATGTAAATTCTTTGACGACCAATTCAGATTGACAATGCCGGGGCTTTTTAATGTGGAAAATGCGCTGGGGACAATTGCAGCAGCGTGTATTCTGGGAATTCCGAAAGAATATATTCAGCAAGGTCTTCTGGTAGCACGAAGCAGCGGGCGGATGGAACTCTATGCCAGTGAAGATAAGGAGATTATCGCGATCGTAGATTATGCTCATAATAAACTGAGCTTTGAGACGCTGTTTTCTTCGATGAAAGAGGAATATCCGGATTACAGCATCGTATCGCTGTTTGGATGCCCGGGTAAAAAAGCTTACTTACGGCGTAAGGATCTGGGGACGATTGCCGGAAAATATTCCCGGAAGGTGTATATTGCGGCAGAGGATCCGGGCTATGAACCGGTGGAAGATATATCGAAAGACATCGCTGAATACGTAAAGGCGCAGGGATGTGACTATGCGATGATAGAAGACCGGGGAGAAGCTATTAAAGCGGCAATAAATGAGGCAGAGGGCAAAACACTGATTCTGGTTACCGGAAAAGGAAATGAAACCAGACAAAAGTACGGAAGTGAGTATCTGGACTGCCCGTCGGATGTGGAATATGTAAAGAAATATCTGGGGGAATATGATGCCAGATAATTTTTGTATGGTTTACGAACAGGAGCTGCAGCAAAATGTCATGTAAGCCTGGGAGGCCAAGAGGTATGGGGTGTAACTAAATAGGGACTGAAAACATGGACTCTTAGCCTGTGCATCTAAGGATAAAAAGTGCAGAGATTTACGAACCGAGCGCATTCGCCACAGAATCTGATGATTCTGCGGCTCAGGCGCTCTTTCACTTGGTGCGTGAAGCACCGCGTTCATCGCAAATCTTTGCACTTTTTATCCTAAGAAGCACTGACGGCACGCTTTAATGCTTTCAGTCCCTATTTAGTTACACCCCATACCTCTTGGCCTCCCAGGCTTACATGACATTTTGCTGCAGCTCCTGTTCTGATATTTCCCCCGGTAATTCCTGAATGATAGCAGGGATAGGAATTACATATTTGGATATATATTGACTGTTAGGGGATTGATATTTATGACTTACCGCACGCTTCGGCGTCCCGACAAATTATATAATCTACCAGCTCTGATAGGAAATCAGAAGTTTTTTGGTTTATATCATGCTCCATATTGAATTCTACAATATCATATGCAATGATCGGAAGTTTTTTTAAGTATATTTCGAAGATTTGGAATACGTCTTCTTTGGTGAAGCCTTTTTTGACCGGTACGGATACTCCGGGCATCAGTGCGGGATCCATGGAATCGATATCAAAACTCAGATGAACACCTTTTAAGTGAGAAAGGTAATGGCAGCTTTCGGCCAGACAATTTTCTAATCCCTGGCTGAGAATGTCATCATAAGTATAGTGTTTGATATGTAGATTCTTTAAGAATTCGGTTTCGGGCGGATCGATATCACGTAGGCCGAGCATGACGATATTTTCTGGTTTGAGTTTCGGATGATCGGAAAGAAATTGGGTTAATTTGGGTTCACCCATGCCCAGGCAGGCAGCAACAGGCATGCCGTGGATGTTACCACTGACTGTGGTTGCTTCAGTGTTAATATCCGGATGGGCATCCACCCAGATCAGCCCCATATCTTCCTGCATTGTTTCGCGCATATAGGTACTGGAGGCGGAAATGGAACCCATCACGGCGCTGTGGTCGCCGGCGATGAAAAGCGGCGTCTTACCGTTTGTTAATACGGTATATTCCTTTTCGGCGATTGCGGTACAGGTGGCAATGACGCTATTTAGATTTCTGAGGTTCCTTAAAGATTCTTCCGGCATTGAAATTTCCGGGATAAGATCTATATTTTTTAAATTACTGTAATGATTACGCAGATATTCTAAACTATGAATCAGTCCGTCATCACCAACGCCGTAGTGCATCGGACAGCCCAATAGATAAAACATATCAAGTCTCCTTTACGTTTTATATTATATTCACTCTGATCTGAATAGAGTGAAAACAGATACAGTATATCATAACGGACAGGCATTGGCAATGAAAATGGTTGGCGATAAGTAACATTTATGCTATCATTTACTTATACTGATAGTAAGAAAATACTTAAGGTTTGATTATGAAACTTTATGAGCTGTTGACACAGTTAGAATATCAGTTATTGAATGGTACCAATGAAATTGAAATAGAAGCGCCGGTGGATGATTCAGGAAAGGTCAGACCGGGCAGCCTGTTCGTATGCATCAGAGGAGTGGTCAGCGACGGGCATGACTATATCGGAGAAGCGATTGATCGTGGTGCGGCGGCAGTGGCAGCGGCCCTACCGGTATCGGAAGCATATCAGGAAATGTGTGAAGCTGCAGGGGTGACCTTGATTGGGGTAGCGGATACGCGATATGCATTAGCATCAATTGCAGCAGTATACTATGATTTTCCGGCAGATAAGCTGAAGGTGATCGGAATTACCGGAACGAAAGGGAAAACGACTATAACTTACATGATCAAAGCGATTCTCGAAGAAGCAGGGCATAAAGTGGGGCTGATTGGAACGATAGAGGTTCTCATCGGCAAGACCACCATTTCCGCAGACAACACTACACCGGAGTCACTGCTGATTCAGAAATATCTGAATGATATGGTGGACAGCGGATGTGATTTTGCGATTATGGAGGTTTCTTCTCAGGGGCTGAAGATGCACCGGACTTCGGGTATTCGCTTTAAGGCGGGGGTGTTTACCAATCTCGGCAAGGATCATATCGGCCCGATGGAACATGCTGATCTCGAAGAATATGCATACTGCAAAAGCCTGTTGTTCCGGCAGTGTGATGTGGGAATCGGCAATATTGATGATTCGGGGTATGATAAGGTATGTGGTCAGGCGGCATGCAGGATGATTACCTTTGGCTGCGGCTCCCGCGGTGATCTCAGGGCAGACCGGATTCATCTGATCAGGCAGCAGGGATATCTGGGCGTGTCTTACCGGATGAAGGGGAAGGAAAGCTTTCCGGTGACAGTGTATATTCCGGGCAGCTTCAGCGTATACAATTCGTTGGCGGCGGCAGCGGTATGCCGGGAATTCGAAGTGCCTGCGCAGAGTATCCAAAAAGCACTTCAGATGGTAAGCGTAAAAGGTCGGATTGAGATGCTGGATGTGTCCCAGTATTTTACGGTGATGATCGATTATGCCCATAACGCGATGAGCCTTAAGAGTATCTTATCGACACTGAGGGAATATGGACCGAACCGGCTGATTGTGCTGTTCGGATGCGGCGGCAACCGTGCCAAAGCGCGCCGGTATGAGATGGGAGAAACGGCGGGGCAGCTTGCCGATTTTACGATCATCACATCTGATAATCCCCGATGGGAATCCCCGCGGGAGATTATGGATGATATTGAAAATGGCATGAAAAAGACCGCTGGCCGTTATATAATGATAGAGGACCGCAAGGAAGCGATGCGGTATGCCATCAGGTATGCACAGCCAAATGATATTGTTGTATTTGCCGGAAAAGGGCATGAAACATATCAGGATGTCAGAGGGAAGAAGCATGATATGGATGAACGGAAATTAGTTGCAGAGATATTAGAGGAAGGCGCAGATTGATACTATGTACGCAGATATAATTATAGATATTACTCATGAAAAACTGGATAAAGTTTTTCAGTACAGCATTCCTTTGCAGTTAGAGGGAATGCTTACTGCCGGTATGCAGGTAATAGTGCCCTTTGGCAGAGCCAATAAAGAGACCAGCGGATTTATCACCGGTTTCTCAGAGGAGTGCGGCTGGGATACCGAGAAGATCAAGCCGGTGCTCAGAATTGCCGATCAGGGAATGGAGATTGAAGCGAAACTGGTAGCGCTGGCAGCGTGGATCAAAGAACATTACGGCGGGACGATGATCCAGGCGCTGAAAGCGGTGCTGCCGATTAAGCGCCGGGAGAAGGCGAAGGAAAAGCGGCAGCTGGTACTGTTGCTCAGTCAGGACGAAGGACAGGAGAAGTTAGCCGAATATGATAAGAAACATCAGAAGGCACGGGCAAGACTGCTGGAGGCGCTTCTGACCGATGGCACTCTGGAATATGAGCTGGTCAGCCGGAAGCTGAACATAACCCTGCCGGTCATCCGGGCATTGGAAGAACAGGGTGTGCTGGAAGTGAAATCGGAGGTGGTGTACAGGGATCCGATTGAGTATAAAGAAACCGGAGTGCAGGAGATTGCGTACACCGAAGAACAGCGGTATGCAATTGAAGCTTTCCGGCAAGACTATCAGAAAGGGCTGCACAACACCTATCTGATCCACGGGATAACCGGAAGCGGCAAGACCGAAGTCTATATGGAAGCCATTTCTGATGTAATTGCACAGGGCCGGCAGGCGATTGTCCTGATTCCGGAAATTGCCCTGACCTATCAGACTGTGATGCGGTTCTACCGCCGTTTTGGAGAGCGGGTATCGATCATGAATTCCAGACTTTCAGCGGGAGAGCGCTACGATCAGACGATGCGTGCTAAGAATGGCGAGATTGATATTATGATCGGGCCGCGTTCGGCACTGTTTACTCCTTTTGCCGATCTGGGGCTGATCGTTATTGATGAGGAGCATGAAGCTTCTTATAAAAGTGAAACCACGCCGCGGTATCATGCCAGGGAAACGGCCATCGCCAGAGCAAGGATGGAGGGCGCCAGTGTCATTTTGGGCTCAGCTACGCCTTCCGTAGAAGCATTTTACAAAGCACAGGCAGGCGAATTCCAACTGCTGGAGCTGCAAAATCGCGTGCGGATGCAGGAATTGCCGGCGGTACATACGGTGGATTTGTGTGCGGAGTTAAAGAATGGCAATCGCTCGATTATCAGCGATCTTCTGAAAGAGCTGATCAACCAGCGGCTGAACAAAAAACAGCAGATCATGCTGTTTATCAACCGGAGGGGATACGCCGGATTCATTTCTTGCAGGTCTTGCGGATATGTAGTAAAATGTCCTCATTGCGATGTATCATTAACCGAGCACCGGGGCGGACGGCTGGAGTGTCATTACTGCGGTCATGAACAGCCGGCACTGGAGCTTTGCCCTTCCTGCGGTTCGAAACATATCGGTGGATTTAAAGCCGGAACCCAGCAGGTGGAGGACATCGTCAGGAAAGAATTTCCGCAGGCGGGGATTCTTAGGATGGACAAGGACACCACCAGGGAAAAGCATGGACACGAAAAGATTCTGGCGGCGTTTGCCAATGAAGAGGCCGACATTTTGATCGGGACGCAGATGATTGTTAAGGGGCATGACTTTAAGAATGTAACACTGGTGGGAATTCTGGCCGCTGATTTATCGCTGTATGCCAATGATTACCGCGCCGGAGAGCGTACCTTTCAGCTGCTGACACAGGCGGCCGGCCGGGCCGGCCGGGGCGAAGCGAAAGGCGAAGTGGTGATTCAGACTTACAGCCCGGAGCACTACAGTATTGTGACTGCCGCAAATCAGGATTATGAATCCTTTTATGCAGAAGAGATGAACTACCGGAGTCTGGCGGGATATCCGCCGGCGGAGCAGATCATGGCGATTCTGATGACGGCAGCAGATGAGGAGCTGCTGGAGAAAGCGGCGGAATATCTGGCGAAGTATGCGAAGATGCGCATTGGGAAAACATATGCCGGTGAGGCGGCAGTGATCGGACCGGCAACTCCTTACGTAAGTAAAAAGAATGATATTTACCGCAAGGTAATTTATATAAAATGTGAATCTTACGATATACTAATTGTAGTAAAAGACTTTTTGGAGGAATACATTGATATGAATCCGGGATTTGACAAAACGAGTATTCAGTTTGATTTTAATCCTATGAATATATTTTAAGGAGAGATAAAAATGGCAATTAGAACAATCAGAGAACTGGGCGATGAAGTGCTGGCAAAGCAGTGTAAAGAAGTAACTAAGATGACACCGCGCCTGCAGGTGTTGATCGACGATATGTTTGAGACGATGTACGAAGCACTGGGGGTTGGATTAGCTGCTCCGCAGGTGGGTGTGTTGAAGCAGATTGTAACCATCAATGCGGGAGAAGAGGAGTTGGTGTTGATTAACCCTAAAATTATTGAAACGGACGGACAGCAGACCGGTGATGAAGGCTGCCTGAGTGTACCGGGGAAATCCGGAATTGTAACCAGGCCGTATTACGTAAAGGTAGAGGCACTTAATCGCGAGATGGAGCCGATTATCGCAGAAGGGGAAGGACTGCTGGCGAGAGCGCTGTGTCACGAGATTGATCATTTGCACGGGAAGATGTATGTGGATTTGGTTGAAGGTGAATTGCACGATGTGTTCCAGGAGGAAAGTGAAGAAGAATAAAGAGGTGAGAAACATGAAGATTATATTCATGGGAACGCCCGACTTTTCAGTCGGTACGTTAGAAGCTTTGATTGCGGCGAAGCATGAAGTGGTACTGGTTGTGACTCAGCCGGATAAGCCGAAAGGGCGCGGCCGGGAAATGCAGCATACACCGGTGAAGGAAGCGGCATTAAAGTATGGCATCCCGGTGTATCAGCCGGTCAAGATCAGACAGCCGGAATGCATCGAAGAATTGCGGAAATACCCGGCCGATGTTATCGTGGTGATTGCCTTCGGACAGATCCTGCCGCAGGAGATTCTGGATATGACGCCTTATGGCTGTATTAATGTCCATGCGTCGCTCCTGCCGAAATACCGGGGGGCGGCACCGATCCAATGGTCGATTAT